>Ga0129308_1002352_pt1 | contig 16256 bp, 12 predicted proteins | sample L827metagenome_FD_94440 | JGI IMG/M metagenome (GOLD analysis project Ga0129308, IMG submission 94440) | Ring-tailed lemur group fecal microbial communities from Wisconsin, USA - L827 metagenome | ecosystem: Host-associated > Mammals > Digestive system > Large intestine > Fecal | place: USA...
GAGCTGATGCAGGAGCTTCAGAAGAAGCTTGGTATGGCTATTATCATGGTGACGCATGATCTCGGCGTCATTGCCGATATGTGCGACAAGATCATCGTCATGTACGGCGGCAGTATCTGCGAGCGCGGCACGGCGGACGATATTTTCTATTCCCCGAGCCACGAATACACGAAGGGACTGCTCCGCTCGATCCCGAATATCGGCAAGAGCAAGGAGCGTCTCGTTCCGATCAGCGGTACGCCGATCAACCTGCTGAATATGCCGAAGGGATGCGCGTTCTGCAGCCGCTGTGACAATGCAATGAAGATCTGTCTTGACCAGAAACCGGAGGAGATGGCACTGAGCGAAACGCACAAGGCTTCCTGCTGGATGAACGTCAGGCGGATGATGGAGGAGCAGTCAGGAGGTGCGAGAGCGTGAGCAGCGAATATCTTGTAGAAGTGAAGGATTTAAAGCAGTATTTCCCGGTAAAGACGGGATTTATGAAAAATACTTATCTGAAAGCGGTTGACGGCGTATCCTTCTCGATTAAGCCGGGCGAGACGCTCGGGCTGGTCGGCGAGTCGGGCTGCGGCAAAACGACGGTTGGCCTGACGCTGCTGCGTCTGTATGAGCCGACCGGAGGGCAGGTGCTGTTTAACGGTGAGGAGGTCACGGGACGGAATATCACGGCGCTTCGCAAGGAGATGCAGATGGTGTTCCAGGATCCGTATTCATCGCTCGATCCGCGTATGACGGTCGAGGATATCATCGGAGAGCCTCTGGATGTGCATAAGCTGTACCGGACGAGGGAGGAGCGCCGTGAGAAGATCCTCAGCCTGATGGAGCTTGTCGGGCTGAATGCGGAGCATGCAAGGAGATACGCGCATGAGTTCTCCGGCGGACAGAGACAGCGTATCGGTATCGCCCGCGCGCTGGCGGTAGATCCGAAGTTCATCGTCTGTGACGAGCCGGTGAGTGCGCTGGATGTGTCGATTCAGGCGCAGGTCGTCAATATGTTCGAGGATTTGCAGGAGAAGCTCGGCGTGGCGTACCTGTTTATCGCGCACGACCTGCTGATCGTCCGCCATATTTCGGACCGTATCGCCGTGATGTACCTCGGCAAGATTGTCGAGATCGCGGATGCGGACGAACTCAATGATAACCCGGTGCATCCGTATACGGTTTCCCTGCTGTCGGCCGTTCCGATTCCGGATCCGAAGATCACGCGTCAGCGTAAGCGCATCATTCTCGAGGGAGACGTGCCCAGTCCGATGAATATGCCGACCGGCTGTGCATTCCGTTCGAGATGCCGGTATGCGACGGAGCAGTGTGCGCACGAATGCCCGCAGCTTACGGACCGCGGGAACGGACATTTTGTCGCCTGCTGGAATAAATAATCTGTTTCCGGCACGGATCAGATGCAAAATTGTAAAAAATAGTATGGTTGCATAATAGGGAAGAAAGTGTTATACTGAACAAGTACGGGTTTACAGGGGTATCCCCTTTGAACTATACGCGGCATCAGCCGCAAAAACATTTTACGGAGGTAAGATTATGAAGAGAAAGAAACTCATGGCTCTGACACTGACCGCAGTGATGGCAGTAGCGCCGGCAGCTTCTGCATTCGCAGAGGAAGCAACGGAAGCCGCAACAGAGGCAGCTACGGAAGCTGCAGCAGAGGAGGCGTCAGGTGCGATTCAGGCTGACGTGGCTAAGAGATCTTCAGACGCAGCACCGGAGTGGCAGGCATACAACGATCTGATCGCTCAGATCAAGAACTGCACGGATACGGTAGAGCGTGAAGCTCTGATGCATCAGGCCGAGGATATGCTGATGGAGACGGGCGCTCTCGTTCCGCTGTACTACTACAATGATATCTATCTTCAGAAGGAAGCAGTATCCGGCATTTACAGCAATGCGTACGGATTCAAGTATTTCATGTTTGCTGAAAACGGCGACAGCACAACGCTGAAGATGAACCTGGCAAGTGAGCCGGACAAGCTTGATCCGGCGCTCAATACGACGGTTGACGGTGCCTGCCTCGTTGTGAACTCCTTCGAAGGTCTGTGTGCATACAATTCCGACGGTGTTGTGACGCTGGCGCTTGCTGACAGCTATGAGGCAAGTGAGGATGGCCTTTCCTATACGTTCACACTGAAGGACGGCCTGAAGTGGAGCGATGGTTCCGAGCTGACCGCGAAGGATTTCGAGTACGCATGGAACCGTGCTGCTGATCCGAACACAGGAGCTGACTACGCTTACATGTTCGACGGCATCGCAAGAAAGGATGACGGCACGCTGGATGTTACCGCAAGCGAGGATGGCAAGACTCTGACGATCAATCTTGCTGCTCCGTGCGTATACTTCCTTGACCTGTGCGCATTCCCGGCATTCTATCCGGTAAAGCAGGCTTATGTAGAGGCTGCTGAGGGCTACGAGGAGAACCCGGGTGCATGGGCACTTGAGGCTGGTTTCGTTTCGAACGGCGCTTACACGCTGGAGAGCTGGAAGCACAATGAGAGCATGGTTTACGTGAAGAACCCGAATTACTACAGAGCAGACGAGGTTAAGATCGAGAGACTTGAGCTGATGCTGAGTGCTGACGATACGGCGATCTACGCTGCATACAATGCAGGCGACCTTGATTTCGCTGATACGGTTCCGACGGATGAGATCCAGAACCTTCTTGACAATCCGGAGTTCCACATCGTTGACAACCTTGGAACATACTATGTATGCTTCAACGTGAACAGCGAGCTGTTCGCAGGCAAGACACCGGAGCAGGCAAATGCTATGAGACGTGCTCTTTCCCTGCTGATCGACCGTGACTACATCGTTGAGAACATCGGCCAGACAGGCCAGCAGCCGGCTAACACATTCATCCCGGCAGGCATGATGGACGGCAACGACGGCGAGTTCCGTGCGAACGACGACGCTTACACATACCCGAACGCAGATGCGGTCGGATACTTTGATTCGTCCTACGATGCATACGATGCGAACCTTGCAGAGGCGATTGAGCTCCTGAAAGAGGCTGGCTTCGAGTTCACAGAGGACAACATGCTGTCTGACGCTACACCGATCAACATCACTTACATCGTAAATGAGGGCACAGGCCACGTTGCAATCGCAGAGGCTCTGCAGCAGGACTTCGCTGCAATCGGCGCTACGGTTACGATCGAGACAAGTGAGTGGAACGTATTCCTGAACGATCGTAAGGCTGGTAACTACGACATGGCTCGTAACGGCTGGCTTGCAGATTTCAACGATCCGATCAACATGCTTGAGATGTGGACAACGGATTCCGGAAACAACGACGTACAGTTCGGCAGATAATTTTCAGAATCTGTGTTATCCGATTTAAATGGGTAGATGAGAGAGCACTGCTTCCGGCGGTGCTCTCTTTATCCGTGTGTGCCAGGAGGAATTATGACAGTAAACGAGAGAATTCAGGCGCTTCGCGTCCTGATGAAGGAGAGAGGAATCGACGCATATCTGATTCCGACCGACGACTTCCATGCATCGGAGTATGTCGGTGATTATTTTAAGTGCAGAAAATACATGACAGGGTTCACGGGCTCAGCCGGGACGGCCGTAATTATGCAGGATATGGCGGGGCTCTGGACGGATGGCCGCTATTTCATTCAGGCGGAGCAGCAGATCTCGGGCAGTTGTGTGGAGCTGTTCAAGATGGGAGAGCCGGAGGTGCCGACCGTCCATGAATTTCTGGAAAAGAAGCTGACGGACGGTATGAAGCTCGGCTTTGACGGACGGACGGTCAGCGCGAAGGAATTTGAAACATTTGAGAAGGAGCTTGGCAAAAAGGGCGTCTCGCTCGTGTGCGACGTCGATCTGGTCGGTGAGGTATGGACGGACCGCCCGGCGCTTTCCTGCGAGCCGGTGCATGAGCTCGGCGTTGAGTGGGTCGGCAGGTCGCGCGCTGATAAGTGCCGTGAGATCCGTTCTGAGATGGAGAAGAAGGGTGCGGATCTTTTTGTGCTGACTTCTCTGGATGATATCGCGTGGCTGCTGAACATCCGCGGCGGCGACATCGAATGCAACCCGGTGGTGCTTTCCTATCTGGCGATGACGCAGGATGGGATCGTGCTGTTCGCGAATGAGAAGGCATTCCCGCAGGAGGTTCAGGAAGCGCTTGCGAAGGATGGCGTCGTCCTGAAGCCGTACAACGATATCTATGCGTATATCGCCTCCATCGAGGCAGGCAGGTCGGTGCTGCTGTGCCGTGCCAAGGTCAACAGCCGCCTCGTGAGCAGCATCCCGGAGGGCGTGAAGGTACTCGACGAGGAGAATCTGACGCTTCTGCCGAAGGCCATCAAGAATCCGACGGAGGTGGAAAACGAGCGTATCGCCCATATCCGCGACGGTGTCGCTGTGACGAAATTTATTTACTGGCTGAAAACGAATGTCGGGAAGATCCCGATGACCGAGATGAGCGCTGCCGCTTACGTCAACGAGATGCGTGCGCAGCAGGAGCATTTCATGGGCAACAGCTTCGAGCCGATCGTTTCCTACGGTCCTCATGCGGCGATGAATCACTATTCCCCGACGCCGGAGACCGATGTGCCGATCGAGGCGGAGGGCTTCCTGCTGGCCGATACGGGCGGACAGTATCTTGAGGGTACGACAGACATCACGCGTACGATCGTGATGGGACCTGTGAGCGACGAGCAGAAGAAATTCTTCACGGCTGTGCTGCGCGGCACGCTGAACCTCGCGGCCGCGAAGTTCCGCTATGGATGCCGCGGGCTGAATCTTGACTATCTGGCCAGACAGCCGCTCTGGGAGCTCGGCGAGGATTTCAACCACGGGACGGGACATGGCGTCGGCTATTATCTGAACGTCCATGAGGGCCCGAACGGCTTCCGCTGGAAGGTAGTGCCGGAGCGCAACGACAGCGCCGTCTTCGAGGAGGGCATGATCACGTCCGATGAGCCGGGCTACTATGTGGAGGGTGCATACGGCATCCGTCATGAGAACATGATCGTGTGCAAAAAGGCCGAGAAGAACCACTGGGGCCAGTTCATGTGCTTCGAGCATCTGACGATGGTACCGTTCGACCTCGACGGCATCGTGCCGGAGCAGATGACGGCAAGAGAGCGGGAGCTGCTCAACGAGTATCACGCGCAGGTGTACGAGAAGATTTCTCCGTATCTGGAGGAGGACGTGCGTGAGTGGCTGAAGAACGCGACGAGGGCGATCTGAGCAGGCTGTTCCTGAAAAGAAAAGCAGAGTGCTTTGCCAAAACGTGAAAAAGCAGGGAGAATACCGGGATGGATATTCTCTCTGTTTTTTTGCTGCTGAAGATTGAGCTGCGGTTAATTATTTTCGGCGATAATAAAACAACCGCTCAATTGTAAATGTTCCTCCGTGACGGTATACTTATAAATACAAGGAGGAGATGAGATGAAAATCGGTGAACAGATAAAGAATTACAGGAAAGACGCAGGTCTGACGCAGGAACAGGTCGCAACCTGTCTCGGTGTTTCGGCTCCGGCCGTGAACAAGTGGGAGAGGGGCGCTACCTACCCCGACATCACGCTGCTTCCCGCGCTTGCCCGGCTGCTCCAGATCGATATGAACGAGCTTTTTTCGTTTCGCGAGGAGCTGACAGAGCTGGAGATTGCGCGGTTTACGGAAAAGCTTTCGGAAATTGCCATGGAAGGAAATGTCACCGCTGCCTTTGAGATGGCGGAGAAGAAAATACAGGAATATCCGCACTGTGATCTGCTGCTCTATATGGCAGCGACCATTTTGAACAGTACGCTGAGCCTGGCTGTAATTGACGAGACGCAGAGGGAGAACTATAGCAGGCAGGTGATTGGCTGGCTGGAGCGGGCCGCGGACAACGGGGAGGAAAAGGTGAGGATGTCGGCACTCTTCATGCTTGCGGCAAAATACAGTCAGATGAAGGAGTATGAGAAGGCGGGGCTTCTGCTGGACAGGATCCCGGATACCACCATCGATACGGCTGTCCTGCGGGCCGAAATCCTGGCGCAGCAGGAGGGCGGGGACGCTGCGCTCACCTTTCTGGAGGGGAATTTGCTGCAGACCGCTACGAGGCTTCAGAACTGTCTCTACAAGCTGATCGAGCTGGAGGAACAGACCGGAAATCATCAGAAAGCAGACGAGATCGCGCAGATCGCGGAGCAATTGATTCCGCTTCTGGGTTTATGGAATTACGGAACGGTTGTGCCGCATCTGATTCTTGCCGTGAGCAGGGAGGATGCAGAGCAGAGCGTTGCGCTGATCCGAACTGTGCTGCAGGAAGCGCAGAAGCACTGGCATATGGAGGAGTCCCCGCTGTATTACAGAATCCCGGTCAAAAAGCAGACGGAGGATGTCGGCAGTAAATTTGTGCAGGCGATCATAAGGGAAATCGACAATACGGAAGGGTACGATTTCCTGAAGGGGAATGAGGAGCTGGAGCAGGTACTGGCAGAATACAGGGAGGGGTGAGCCGTCCGGAGGTTATATGGGTTCAGGCTGGCTGAGCGGTAATGGGCTCGCTTATTTTGGATGAAACATAAAAAATGCACTCTGTGGTCATTTCGGATCACAAAGTGCATTTTTATTGGTATTTATCTGCCCGAGCCCCGGTTTTTGTTGTAGATCAGCATCAGTCCCTTGAGCAGAAGCTGATCATCGATGATGATGTCATGCTTGCAGTAGGGGATGATGACGCGGGCGAGCCCGCCGGTTGAGATCACGGTGCAGCGTTCGCCTAGCTCCTCCTCGATGCGTTCCACCATGCCGTCGATGCTCGCGGCAGTGCTGTAGATGATGCCGCTGCGCATGCAGTCGATCGTGTTCGAGCCGATCACATGCTTCGGCGGATCGAGCGAGATCTTCGGAAGCTGTGAGGTACGCATGGTCAGCGAATCGAGCGAGACGCGCAGACCGGGGATAATCATGCCGCCGAGGAAATTTTTGTTGCGGTCGACGGTTGAGACGGTCGTCGCGGTTCCCATGTCGACGATAATCAGCGGGCATGGATAGTCGTGGATTGCAGCGACAGCGTCGGCCACCCGGTCGCTTCCAAGCTGCGCCGGATTGTCAAGCATGATCTTGAGCCCGGTACGTATGCCGGGGCCGACGACCATGACAGGCTTGTCCGGCGTATTCGTGCCAGAGCTTGCCGGATTTTCCTGATTGATCAGCCGGAGCATTGCGTTCTGAACCGTGTGCGTGACGCTCGGGACGACAGAAGAGATGATGCCGCCCTCAAAGGACTGATGGCTCAGGTTGTTCAGCTCCAGAATGTTTTTGATCAGAATCGTGTACTCGAGCGCTGTCGAGTTCTGGTTGGTCGAGAGCCGCTCGATAAAGAGGATCTGCTCTCCCTCGAAGCAGCCGAGGACGATGTTGGAATTGCCGATGTCAACTGCGAGTACCATGTGTGGCCTCCTTTATGCTCTCTGCGGAGTTGCCGGTACGAAGTGCGCCTTGGAGAGCGCGACGCCGACTGCTCCCGTAATGATGGTCGATGAAATCATCTCGAAGACTGCGTTGATGCCGACGAAGCTGCAGACAAACAGAATGATGTTGCGGCCGCCGATCAGCCCCTGCATGTATTCTGTGTTGCCAAAGAGCAGCACGAGCGCACTCATAAAGAACAGCGTGTTCAGGAATGCGGAGAAGAATCCAGTGATCATGCAGGCTGCGTATGTATTTGTCTGCTTTCTGACGCCGCGGAAAATATAGCCGAGCAGCAGTCCGTCAAGAAGACGCGGTATGAAACGCTGGATAAAGGCGAATACCGGGTTGATGCCGAACAGGATCGCTCCCATAGCGCTTGTGCCGCCGACGCCGATGCACTGCAGGAAGCTGGTCATGCCGAAGACGGCTCCGGCAATGGCTCCTCCGACCGGCCCGAGTGTGATCGCGGCGATCGCTACGGGAATCACGTTGAAGGTGATCGCGAGCGGTCCGATATTCAGATAACCGAGCGGGGTATAGGCCATCAGCAGCAGAATTGCAGTCATAAGGCCGAGAATGACGAGTTGCGATGTGTTGAATTTGTTCTTCATATGAAATTCCTCCTGTTATTATTCCCGGATAAGAAAGCTTCGGTGCAGAAGCGTCCGGAAAACAGATCCGGCAGGAGGCGCAGATTGAATCGGAAATGTGCGCATATCTGCCTGTGCCGTGACATGGCAGGTGAGGTTACCGCCCATACTGGTGCAGTACCGTCCGCCGTATACTGGCATCTGTATCCGTAATGCTTCGCGGTCCGCTTCCCGGAACGGGATACAATTACGTTACACCGCGAGTATACCATGAAGCGGCCGGCGATACAAGAAAATGTGAGGTTGTACCGAAAGAAAAACACGATGCACAGAAATGGAAACCGAGCTATTTTGTCCAGAATACAAACATATGTTTTGACAAAAAGTGGTGGACGCGGAGAAAAACGTATGATAAAACATATAGTATGATGTTTCGGATACGCAGAGAGGAGCAGCAATTATGTATGAATTATGTCAGGTGAGCGGGCACGCCTATTATATCCAGAGCCCTGCGAAGATCGGCCTTGTGCGCACCGGGGAGGATACGGTGTGCCTGATTGACAGCGGCAGCGACAAGGATGCAGGCAGGAAGGTGCGCCAGATTCTGGACCGGAACGGCTGGAAGCTCGACGCGATTTATAATACACATTCCAATGCGGATCATATCGGCGGCAACAAATATCTTCAGGCGCAGACAAAGTGCAGGATTTTCGCCCCCGGTATTGACTGCGATTTCACGAATCATCCGATTCTCGAGCCATCATTTCTGTACGGAGGTTTCCCGCCAAAGGCGCTTCGCCACAAGTTCCTGCTCGCGCAGGAGAGCCAGGCGCAGCCTCTGACGCAGGCTGCGCTTCCCGATGGAATGGAACTGATTCCTCTGCCGGGCCACTTCTTTGATATGGTGGGCTTTCGGACGGATGAGGACATCGTCTATCTGGCGGACTGCCTCTCGAGCCGTGAGACGCTCGACAAGTACCAGATTGGATTTCTCTACGATGTTGCGTCCTACCTCGAGACGCTGGAGCGTGTGAAGACAATGCAGGCGGCTCTGTTTATCCCGGCGCATACGGAGGCTGTGGAGGAGATTGCGCCGCTTGCACAGTACAATATCGACAAGGTGCATGAGATTGCGGACAGGATTACCGGGTTGTGCCGGGAGCCGGTCTGCTTCGAACACATTTTGCAGCAGTTGTTCCGCACGTATGGCCTGACCATGAATTTTGAGCAGTACGCGCTTGTCGGCAGTACGGTGCGCTCTTATCTGGCGTGGCTGCTCGATGCGGGGCGGGTTGAGACCATATTTGAGGACGGGATGCTGCTGTGGCGGGCGGTATGAGGACGGAGGAGAAGCAGATGTTAAGCGGAAAAACGATAATTCTGGGAGTGACCGGCAGCATCGCCGCGTATAAGGCGGCGAATCTGGCGAGTCTTTTGAAAAAGCAGCATGCGGATGTGCATGTGATTATGACGAAGAATGCGATGCAGTTTATCACGCCGGTGACGTTCGAGACGCTGACGGGCAACAAGTGCCTGACAGATACGTTTGACCGGAATTTCCAGTTCAATGTGGAGCATGTGGAGCTGGCGAAGCGCGCGGATGCTGCGGTGGTTGCGCCTGCGACGGCAAATGTGATTGCGAAGCTGGCGCACGGGCTCGCGGACGATATGCTGACGACAACGCTGCTTGCGTGCCGGTGTCCGAAGCTGGTTGCGCCCGCGATGAATACGCGGATGTATGACAATCCGGTAACACAGGACAACCTTGCCATTCTGAAAAAGTATGGATGGCAGGTGATTGAACCTGCGATCGGTCATCTTGCGTGCGGCGATACGGGGCGCGGCAAGTTCTCCGAGGAGAGTGTGATCGTCGGCCATGTCCTGAATGCTGCGGCGTTTGCACAGGACATGCAGGGGATGAACGTTCTGGTGACGGCGGGACCGACGATGGAATCGATCGATCCGGTGCGCTTTATCTCGAATCACTCGACCGGCAAGATGGGATATGCAGTTGCGAAGATCTGCCGGATGCGCGGCGCACATGTGACGCTTGTGACCGGACGGACGAACCTGCAGCCGCCGGTCAGCGTGGAGACGGTTCCGATCCGGTCCGCGCAGGAGATGTTCGACGAGGTGACGGAGCGCGCGGCAAAGCAGGATATCATCGTGAAGGCCGCGGCTGTCGCGGATTACCGCCCGTCCGTTGTGGCGGATCAGAAGGTGAAAAAGAGCGACGACGACATGAGCCTTGCGCTGGAGCGGACGCAGGATATCCTTGCGTGGCTCGGAGCGCACAGGAGCGGTGCGCAGGTGCTCGGTGGCTTTGCGATGGAGACGGAGCATATGGTGGAGCATGCGCAGGAGAAGCTTGCGAAGAAGCACGTTGACCTGATCGCCGCCAACAATGTGAAGGTGGCCGGAGCGGGCTTTGGGACCGATACGAATGTTGTGACGCTCGTCACGGCGGAGGGTGTGCGCGAGCTTGAGCTGATGTCAAAGGAGCAGGTTGCGGTGCAGCTTGTCGATGAACTGCTGCGGATCCGCCGGAGGAAGGAGAGGTAACGGATATGAAGTGTTATGAAACCGTATGGGAGATTTTCAATCAGTGCGCGAATAACCAGATGCGCGACGTATTTATTGAGGAGCTGGAGATCGGGGATATTGATGAGTTCCTTCAGAACAAATTTAAAGGAAAAGAAGTCACGTTTGACAAAACAGTGCAGGCGGACGGGACGATTGTATACGATATTGTGACGTCCGGGATCAAACAGCGCTACTCATTTACAGAGATCTGAGGGAGGAACCGTTTAAAATGGAAGATATTTTCAGTCCTTTCCGGGAGCAGGGAGTCAGCAGGACACTGCTTGATGCGGTTGCAGAGTTCCGCAGCCGGTATCCGGCAAAAGGCGCCCTGGCGGACCGCGTGACGAAGCCTGCGCTGCCGTATTACGGACGGGAGACGTTTGAGATGGCTGCCGCCGCTCTTTTGCAGGGAGAGAATATTCTCCTGACGGGCTCGAAGGCGACCGGCAAGAATATCCTGGCCGAGAACCTGGCTTACGTCTTTGGCCGGCCTTCGTACAATATTTCCTTTCATGTAAATATGGACAGCAGCGCGCTGATCGGAGCGGATACGTTCCGCAACAACGAGGTGCAGCTGCGTCCCGGCCCGGTTTACCAGTGTGCGGTAAACGGCGGCTTCGGCGTTTTCGACGAGGTGAATATGGCGAAGAACGATGCGGTGTCCGTGCTGCATGCGACGCTGGATTACCGCAGGATCATCGATGTGCCGGGATATGATAAGGTGGAGCTGCATGACGCGGCGCGTTTCATCGGTACGATGAATTACGGCTACGCCGGGACGCGCGAGCTGAATGAGGCGCTGGTGTCGCGTTTCCTCGTGATCGAGATGCCGCAGGCCGACGAGGAGACGCTTCACAGAATCCTGACGGCCCTGTTCCCGGATTTTCGCAGGAAGGGGCTGGAGCAGATCTGCGGATTGTTCCTTGACCTGCAGCTCAAGGCGGGCAACAATGAGATCTCGACGAAGCCGCTTGATCTGCGCGGCCTGATCGGTGCGCTCAAGACGGTCCACGGCGGTCTTTCCCCGCGCGCGGCGATCCGGATGGGGATCGTGAACAAGAGCTTTGATCTGTTCGAGCGGGAGATTGTCGAGGATATCGTGATGACGCGGATCCCGGAGAGCTGGACGGCGGCGGAGCTGTTCGGGGCGGAGGCATGATGAATTTGTATATTGACAGGAAATCGGTATGCCAGAGCAGCCTGACGGATTATGGAAACTGGTTTGAGAGTGGAGGAGGACGATGAGAAGACCGCAGGATGAGCCTGTATATCAGCCGGAATACAGCGATGAAGAGCTTCAGACGGAGGCGGAGAACCGCATCCGGAATCTGATGTGGACGGTCAGCGGAGACTATACGCTCGATACGAAGCTTGAGGCAGGTCTGTATTTCCGGTCAAAGTACGCGGCGATGTACGACGCTGTCAAGCAGGGCGCGTTCGCGCGGTATCTCGACCGGAACGCATTTTCCATGTATCTGGTCAAAAAAATCTATTATGGCGCAGAGGAGCGGCCTCTCACAGAGCTTGCGCAGCTCTGCGTTGACGCCGCTGTCTTTCGAAAGGCCCAGGAGGAACGTCCCGGCGTGGCGGAGCTGCGCGACCGGGCTTTTTCCGATCTGCTCGACAAGTCGTTCGGCAAAATGAGCGCGAGCCTGACGGGGCGTCTGAAGATTGCGCTGCTGCGCGGCTATCTGATGAAGGACTGGCATTGTGAACGGACGCTGTCTGACGCGGTGGAGCGGATTCGCGCTCTGGAGGACGGTGCAGATACGAAGGCCGTGATTGAGGCGGTGGATGCGCTTTACAACACGCTGATTGACAAAAGCTTCGTGCGCAGGCACGGCGATCTTGCGCATGTGCTGGCCGCGACGCTTGAGGATCTGCAGGAATTTGACTGGAGGGATTATCTCGAGGAGGAGAGCGTCGGGGATTTCCTCGAGAAATATCTGCAGCGGATCAACAGCCGCGTCGTGCATCTGGAGGAGGAGCAGGACGAGGAGGAGCAGCAGAAGCACGGCCGGGGCCGCAAGGTAGTCGTGATCGACGAGGAGTCGGCGGCGAAGATGTATTCCTATATGGAGCTGAATTACGGACGCTCGTATCTTAGCAGCCGCGAGCAGAAGAATATTGACCTGCGGCTGTGCCGCGGAGCCCATGCGGACTGCAGCCTGTATTTCACGGACGGGATTCTGGCGAATCCGGTCAGGGTGAACGCGCAGTACGTCAATGCGAAGCGCCATGCCGAGAAGAACCGCCGCTTTTATATGAATAACAAAAATATGCTGCGCCGGAATATCGATCTCCTGACGGGTGAGCTGAAGCGCTCCCTCGTGCGCAGGGAAGAGCCGGAGCAGTTTGCGGCGCAGACCGGCACGCTTGTCGTGAACCGGTTATGGAAGGTCGGGCGGACGGAGGATGCCGGGAAGCTGTTTGAGAAGACGCTGCGCAGGAACGGCTCCGACTTTGTAGTGGATATTCTGATGGATGCGAGCGGTTCGCAGCGTGACAGGCAGAGTCAGGTCGCGCTGCAGGCATATATGATCAGCGAGGCGCTGAGCAACAATGCGGTGCCGCACCGCATCACGAGCTTCTGCAGTTTCTGGGATTATACGGTGCTGCAGCGCTTCCGGGAGTACGATGCGCCGCGTTCGGAGAATAAGCGGATTTTTGACTATACGACGTCCTCCAACAACCGTGACGGACTCGCGGTCAGGGCCGTCGGGGATTCCCTGCTGCAAAGGCCGGAGGAGGGGAAGATCCTGATTGTGCTAAGCGACGGCAAGCCGAACGATATCATCGTCAACAGGCCGAACAGCCGCAATCCGCAGCCGTATTACGGGGAATATGCGGTGCGCGACACGGCCTATGAGGTGCGCAAGCTCCGCGGGCTCGGAGTCTGCGTGCTGGGCGTCTTCACCGGGAAGGAGAAGGAGCTGGCGGCGGAGAAACGGATTTTCGGGAAGGATTTTGCGTATATCCGGAATATCGAGAATTTCTCGCGCGTTGTCGGGCGGTATCTGAGGAAGCTTTTGGAGGAGCAGGAGAAATTTTGAGCGGCGGTGATGCCAGGGCCCTGCAGCCGCAGGAGAGGCTGGCCGGTCCAAAGTTTTTTCAAAACTCCATGAAAACTACATATTTCCATGATAAAATTACAGTATCCATGTGCGGATGCTGTTTTTTTCGTGTGCGCGGGAATGGCCGGGGCTTGTGACCTGTCAGGAGTTTTTTCAGAAACGAGAGACTGGCCGGATAAAAGAAAAAAGTGGGAGAAATGCTATGTATCGGATTCTTGTGATTGAGGATGAGGAGGATATTCAGGAAATTTTGAAAAATTATCTGACGGCGGAGGGCTACGAGGTCGTGACGGCGGAGGATGGCGTGGACGGAATTGCAAAATTCCACGAGTCGTCATTTGATCTGATTCTGCTTGACGTGATGATGCCGAAGATCGACGGGTTCGGCACGTGTGAGCTGATTCGGCGGGAGTCACAGGTGCCGGTCATCATGGTGACGGCGCTTGATGAGGAGGAGTATCAGATCAGGGGACTTGATCTGGAGGCGGACGATTATATCACGAAGCCTTTTTCGATGCCGGTTCTGCTTCGCAGGATCAGTGCGGTGCTGCGGCGCGTGCACAAGGAGTCCGGCCCGGGGCAGCTTTGCTATCAGAGCCTGCGGATGGATCTGGCCGGATACCATGTGTATGTGGCGGACCGGGAGGCGGAGCTTACGCAGAAGGAATTTGAGCTGCTGCACGTATTGCTCTTGAATCAGGGGATTGTACTGACGCGGCAGAAGCTTTTGAACCTGGTCTGGGGCGAGGATTATTTCGGCGAGGAGCGCATTGTCGATACACATATCAAGAATCTGCGCAAAAAGCTCGGCGTGAACTATATCAGTACGATCAGAGGGGTGGGATACCGCATTGATAAAGAAGATAAAAAGTAGCCTGACGGTTAAAATCTGCCTGCTGATGGCGCTGATGCTATTTGCAGTGAGCGGCATCACGTATGCGCTTGTCGCCGCGTTCCTGCCGGCCTTTTATACGAGCCAGCTCGATGAGGATCTGGATGCGCTGGCAAGGGAGATGGCGGGAACGATCAGTGCGTATGAGAGCGTTGAGGATGCGGATACGGTGTTGGGGCTGTTCGCAGCAGGAGCGCAGGTCGATGTGCAGCTTCTGGATGCGGAGGGGAACTGTGTCTGGCCGGTTGTGGCGGTGGAAGCTGAGGCGTCCGGGGTAGCTGAGGCGGATGTTTTGTCGGATCAGGTCATTTCGTCGGTGGAAATGGGGCAGGCGGATGCGTGTACAGGAGACGGAAGCCAGGGAGAGAGCATCCTATATGAGGAAGAGCCTGCGTCTGACGATTCTGTGTCTGTGATGGATGGGGAGATTGCCAGTGTCGTTGAGTTTAACGAATCTCCGTCTTACAATTTCCAGGTATCACAGGAAGGGGAAGGCGGAATTACATACATTTCAGGAGGGCCGGTTTCGTCCGCGGTCAGGCATTATGAGGCTGAGATCGGCGGGAAGCCGTATGTGATGCTTGTCCGGGGAGGGATGCAGCCGGTTGACCAGGCAATGGAGATTCTCAGAAGGATATTGCCGTATATCATGGGGCTTGCCCTGCTGCTGGCATTTCTGCTTGCCGGGCTGGGTTCGCTGTATCTGACTGCGCCGACAGTCCGGCTTGGCCGGATGGCAGGACGGATGGCGGCGCTTGATTTCTCGCAGCACTATCAGGGCAACCGGACGGATGAGCTGGGGATGCTCGGACACAGCTTAAATGAGCTCTCGCAGAATCTTTCCCGGACGATCGGGGAGCTTCAGGAGGCGAACAGCCGCCTGCGGTCGGATATCGAGCTGGAGCGTGAGCTGGAACGCAGGAGGATCACGTTTTTCTCAGCCGTTTCACACGAGCTGAAGACGCCGGTGACGATCCTGAAGGGGCACATCTGCGGGATGCTGCAGGGAGTGGGGGCTTATCAGGATCATGACCGATATCTCCGCCGCGCAAAGCGGACGGTCGAAACTATGGAGAGCATGGTCGGGGAGCTGCTGACGATTTCCCGGATGGAGACGGGACGCTGCGGGGGGATTCCGGGCGGACAGGGGAAAAATGCGGCTGGCGGATCCGGATCTGCGCAGGCTTCCGGCGTGCCAGTCTATATGGAGCGGAAGCGCACGGATCTGGCGGAGCAGCTCCGGCTGCAGCTCGCGGAGCTGACAGAGTTGATCGAGGAGCGGGATCTCATGCTCTGTGTGAATCTGCCGGATCACCTGTTCCGCGTCGTGCAGCCCGGCATGATGGAAAAGGTGTTTCAGAATCTCCTGACGAATGCGATCCGGTATACGCCGGAGGGCGCGGGCAACCAGATCCGGATCGTGATGGCGGAAGGGCTTGCGAAGAACGACGGCAGCAGGCGGCTATTCTGCAGCATCGAGAATACGGGGGTACAGATTTCGCCGGAAGCGCTGCCGCACTTATTTGAACCGTTCTACCGGGTGGAGGCGTCGCACAGCAGGCGCACGGGCGGCAGCGGCCTGGGGCTGTATATCGTCCGCATGGCGCTCGAGCAGCACGGGATGCAGTATGGTGTGGAGAACACGCGGGACGGCGTCCGGTTCTATTTCCGGGAGAGCGAAGCTGAATCGGATTCATA
>Ga0129308_1002353_pt1 | contig 16248 bp, 15 predicted proteins | sample L827metagenome_FD_94440 | JGI IMG/M metagenome (GOLD analysis project Ga0129308, IMG submission 94440) | Ring-tailed lemur group fecal microbial communities from Wisconsin, USA - L827 metagenome | ecosystem: Host-associated > Mammals > Digestive system > Large intestine > Fecal | place: USA...
ACAGCTTGCAAACTCTCTCGTTGCGGTTATCTCTCAGACGCTTGTTCCTACAGCAGACGGCAAGGGTCGTATAGCCGCTCTTGAGCTGATGAGCTGTACCGACGCTATCTCCGCACTTATCCGTGAAGGTAAGATATTCCAGATTCCTAACGCTATTCAGACATCTAAGGCTCTCGGTATGTTCTCGCTTGACCAGGATCTCGCAAGACTTGTCCGCACCGGCAAGATAACCGAGCAGGTAGCAAGAAGCCGCTGTCAGAACCCGGACGATCTTAAAAGATATATGGGTGCATATTGATAAAAGTATATTATTCAGCAATGCTGCCGTATTTTCGGGCAGCATTGTTCAGACTGTTGATAAAAAACATTTTAAAAGTGGGGTTGAGGGGCGAAGCCCCCAATAGGGACGAGGGTGCGATTCTATCAGCCTTACGGCTGATTTTCAAAAGCTCCGCTTTTGAGCCCATTTTTTCCTTTTAGGGAAGGCAGGCAAGGATGCCTGAAAGTGAACGCCCAAAGCGCATTAGGACAATGCGCCATAGAGCGTTCACAAAGGTTTAGGGGATGGGGATATAGAATCTACTCTATTTTTAATAAACAGACATTTTCTACAAGCTGAGCAATGCTGCCGTATTTTCGGGCAGCATTGTTTTTTGGAAAGGAAAACAAATGAGATTCGTTATTCAGAGAGTGTCGCAGGCAAGCGTAGCTGTTGACGGCGTGACGGTAGGAAAGATAAATAAAGGATTTCTTGTGCTTATCGGAATATCTCAGACCGACACAAAGCAGACAGCCGACAAAATGGTTAAAAAGATGCTCGGTCTTCGTATCTTTGACGATGAGAACGGAAAAACAAATCTGTCGCTTGCCGATGTCGGCGGCGAGCTTCTGCTGATATCGCAGTTCACGCTGTATGCCGACTGCAAAAAAGGCAACCGTCCGTCTTTTGTCAATGCAGGAAAGCCCGATATGGCAAACGAGCTTTACGAATATATCATATCGGAATGTAAAAAGCAATTCGGGACTGAGAAGGGCATTTTCGGGGCGGATATGAAAGTCGGACTGCTAAACGACGGACCGTTCACGATATTGCTTGACAGCAACGAGATATGCGGATAAATAAGCACAAAAACGCCGCCTGCTTTACGCAGACGGCGTTCTTGTAGTTTTATATGAAGGACAATGTCTTGATCGAATGTTATGCAACGCTTACCGCACAGCTGAAGCTGTTTATCCAGTAATCGCTGTTTATATCTGCAAATTTTACTTTCTCTCCGGGATAAGGGCTGTATATCAGCTTTCCGTCGCCGATATATATTCCTCCGAAGTCAATTTTTTCGCTTGTTTCTGAGTCTGTATCCGTGAAGAATACCAGATCGCCCGGCTGTATATCTTCAAACGCTATTGATGTCCCCATCTCCATTTGTGCGGTAGTACCTCTGGGGCAGTTGATAAAGCCGTTTTCACGAAGTACATAGTAGATAAGTCCCGAATTGTCAAAACCGGTCTCGGGAGCCGCCATTCCGGAAACATAGTCGATGCCGACCAGAGCCTCCGCTGTGGCAACTATCTGACTGCGTAAATCCGAAATATTGCTGTTTTCGCTGCTCACGGTATCGGACGAATCCGAAGAGGATGCAGGATCATCGACGCTCTCAGTCGTGGTTGTCTGCACGGATGAAGGATCTGAACTTTCGCTTTTTGTCGTGGTAGATTGTTCCGATGAGATGTTGTTGTCCGATGATACTGTGTCCGAGCCGCATCCGCTTAATGTGACGATCGCTGATATCATCAGAGCCGAAACAAGCAGTGTGACTAAGCTTTTTTTCATTATTACCCTCCGTGCGGCAAATTTATTGTTGTCGCTTGAGTCTTGATATTATTGTGCTACAAGCTTAGTATATCTCATTTGACACAAAAAGTCAAGTTAATAATAGCCGTTTTGTGCTGATAAACCCCTTAAGTGCGTGTAGTTTTACTGAAAAATTATGACGAAACAGTGAAATCACTCAGCTTGTCGAAAAAGTCTATATTTTAATTTATAGAGTAAGTCCTATAGCCCCATCCCCAAACCCCTTCCCCTCGGGAAGGGGCTTATTATCGGGGGCTGGCGCCCCTGCGACCTTCCTTGGGGCTTCGCCCCAAACCCCTTTGATGATTAAAAGGTTTATCGATAGTCTGATCACTTTTCTTTTTGCGATAGACATTTCTTTGCCGTATCAGACGGTGAGAGTGCCGTTTTCGCTGATTTCGAGCAGAAGTATCTGCTCCTCCTTGCCGGTGTCTGCATTGATATATATCATCATCTGTCTGCCGTCGGGCGCTGTGCAGGAAAACTCATAGCAGAACAGCTCATTTGTGCCCGACGATGGAATAACGGCAAGCTGTGTGCCGGTAACCGTCAGCTGACCGGATACTGTAGCCCGTGCCTTATCTGCCGAGATCAAAGGTTCGTGCAGGGCTCTGTCGGTGTGGTTTGTGATATAGCCTCGTGCGTCAAAGCCCAGTATATCGCCGTCATCCATAGCAACGCTCACTTTTATAAGGTCGGTGTAGAGTATAACGCCGTCTTTTGTTGCGGCAAAGTTTACGGTGCATACATTACCGTTGATTTCATAATATGTGTCGGTAATGTTGCTTATGCCGAGCATTTCGAGATACTTTACGGCTTTATCGACAGCCTCTCTGCCTGTCATTGAACGGGAGGGCACATTTCTGTTATTTATCATATAGCTGATATAGCCGCCGTTTTTTGTAACAGCTACCGAAATGCCGTCTTTTGTGAAGATATACGAAGGCATTTTACCGTCCTCGTCATCCTGTTCGGAATGTGTCAGCCCGACTCTGCCGCACGCCTTCTCGGCCTTTTTTAAAGCGTCGGACAAGCTGACTTCCTCTGCGCCTTTCAGCATAACAGGCTCTTTTTCAAGAATATGGTCGGAAAACGGGCCGTCATATATCAGCGTGGGATAGTTGTCGTAGCCTTCTTCAAAATCGGTAAAGCCCTCTGTAATATATGCAGGCTCATCGGAATTGCCAACGCCCTGAACTTCCGTTGCGGCTTTTTCAAAGGAGAGCTCGCCGTTATTTATGCGCTGTTCGACCTTCCACATATTTTCCGACAGCGTAGCGGCGTATTCGCTGAGAGTTATAAGCGAGTTCCTGTCCTCTTCGGTAAGCTGTTCTCCGTCTGAATATTTCTCGGCAAGACTCTTTGAGAAGTTTCCGACCTGCGACAGAAACTTATATGTGTTTTCCAGATGAAGCTCAGATACGGGAAGCTGAGCAAGTGCGGCTTTTGCCGTTGAAGCGTCGCTCCACAGCTTTGACGACAACTGAGTCATCATCTGCGGCGTACCTGCGTACATACCTTTGTACAAGGTGTTTTTTATATTCTCTATCTCGTTTGACAGGTCTTCGACATTTCGTGTCATATTCTGCTCAAAACTGCGCTTGTAGCGCTGTGAGGAGTTCATATTGACTGCGGCAGCTATTCCCACTGCAACGATTATCGCAATAAGAAAGCTGATTATCCGCACAAAGCTGCGTTTTGAAATATACATAAGCTGATCCTTTCTTCCGGTTGAATTTTTTTGGTTGTACCGTTATTTTTTCATAAAAATTTCAGAATATACCCTATTTTTTTTCGGGAAAAAGGTGTATAATAAAAATCACATATTGATAGCATACAGATAACAGATAATAAGCAAAGCAAAGGAGAAGAAATTTTGATTTATCTTGATAATGCCGCCACCACAAAACCTTGCGAGCAGGCGATAAAAGCGGCAACGGATACGGCGAGAAACTGCTTCGGCAATGTGTCATCGCTTCATAAATTCGGAATAGAATCGGAAAAGCTGATGAACAGCGCAAGCAGAACCCTGCTGGGTAAGCTGTCCTGCAAGGGTACAATATATTTTACTTCGGGCGCTACCGAAAGCAACAATCTTGCCATAAGAGGAGCGGCTGACGCATATAAGCGCAGAGGCAACAGAATAGTAACAACCGCTATGGAGCATCCGTCTGTCGCAAGAGCAATGGACGCTCTGGAAAAACAGGGATTTGAAATAGTTCGTCTTTCTCCCAAGGACGCCATAGATAATTTTGAGCAGTATATTGCGGATAATGTCACAAAAGATACCATTCTCGTATCCTGTATGGCGGTAAACAACGAAAACGGCTTCAAGGTGGATACCGAAAAGCTGTACAGGCTTGTAAAAAGTGCAAACAATGATACCGTTGTTCATGTAGACGGCGTACAGGGCTTTTGCAAAGTGAAGCTTACGGGCGATCTTATCAGCATATCGGCGCATAAGATACACGGGCTTAAAGGTATCGGCGCACTTTACTGTGCCGATAAGATACGCTTCTCACCGCTTGTGTACGGCGGCGGTCAGCAGAAAAATCTGCGCCCGGGAACAGAGCCAGTCGAGCTTATTGCTTCTTTTGAGGCGGCGGTAAAAGCCTACCCTACCGACCTTTCGCACTACGGAGAGCTTAACAGGCGGCTTAAAGAAAGGCTCGGCAGAATGGAAGATGTTTATATAAACAGCCCCGACAACAGCGTTAGCAATATACTCAGCTTTTCGGTGCTGGGAGTCAGGAGCGAGATAATGCTCCATTCGCTTGAAGAGCATGATATATTCGTGAGCAGCGGTTCTGCCTGCTCAAAGGGCAAGATAAGCTCTGTGCCGGATTCATTCGGACTTAGCGCAGAGAGGGCAGACAGCACGATAAGAGTAAGCTTTTCTATGGAAACGACAATAGACGACATAGACAGACTTGCAGATGAGATAGAAAACGGTATAGCACGCTTCAGGCGAGGCAAGGCAAACAACCGCACAAAGAAAGGAAATAATATATGAGAGAGCTTGTAATGGTAAAATACGGAGAGATAGCACTCAAAGGACTCAACAAGGGCACCTTTGAGGATATTCTTGTAAAGAACATCAAGAGAAGACTCCGCTACTGCGGAAAATTTCAGTATATGCGTAAGCAGTCTACTATTTACATAGAACCTGTGGGCGAGTGCGATCTTGACGAGGTAATAGAAAAGCTGAAGGTCATCTTCGGTATAGGAGCAATACAGCGCTGTGCCGTATTTGAAAAGGATTTTGAGCAGATAAAAAGTCAGGGCGTGCCATATCTTGAAAACGCTCTTAAAAACGCAAAGACCTTCAAGGTTGAGGCAAAGCGCTCGGACAAGTCATTCCCGATGAAAACGCCGGACATACAGATGGAGCTCGGCGGCGCTATACTTGAGGCATATCCTCATCTTTCGGTTGATGTACACGAGCCGGAAGTAACGGTAATGTGCGAGATAAGGGACAAGGGCGCTTATGTAAGCGCAGAGCGTATCATCGGCGCAGGCGGTATGCCTGTCGGAAGCTCAGGCAAGGCGCTGCTTTTGCTGTCGGGCGGAATAGACAGCCCCGTTGCAGGATATATGATGGCAAAGAGAGGACTTATTGTTGACGGAATACACTTTGTAAGCCCTCCGTATACATCGGAGCGTGCGCTGATGAAGGTCGAAACACTCTGTGAGAAGCTCACAAGCTATTGCGGAGATGTACGCTTCTACTGTGTGCCTTTTACCGAGATACAGGAGGCACTCCGTGACAACTGTCCCGAAGAGTACTTTACTATTATTATGCGCAGACTTATGGTAAAGATAGCAAATATAATAGCTCAGAGAAATGAATACGGCGCTCTTGTCACAGGAGAGAGCGTAGGACAGGTCGCAAGCCAGACGCTGAAGGCTATACAGTGCACCGATGCCGCCGCAGAGTATCCCGTATTCCGTCCCGTAATAGGAATGGATAAAAAAGAGATAATCGAGATCGCAAGAAAGATAGATACATTTGAGACCTCTACGCTTCCGTATGAGGATTGCTGTACGGTATTTACTCCTAAGCACCCAAAGACTCGCCCCGTGCTTGACGAAATAATCAAGGCGGAAAATTCGTTTGATTTTGCTCCGCTTATAGAAAAAGCGGTGGAAGGAACGACCGTGAAGCTGTTCAGAACGGAAGGAAACAGCGAGCAGTAACTACGCTTGAAGGGAGAATACATTATGCCTGATATTTCCTCAATACAGCAGTCTATTGACAAGACAGCCGAAAATGTAGTACAATTATTAGTTGACAAAGGCAAAAAAATAGCCTGCGCAGAAAGCTGTACAGGCGGTCTTATAAGTGCGGCGATAACATCGGTCAGCGGCTCTTCGGCTGTTATGGATGTCAGTATCTGCACCTATGCAAACTCTGCTAAAATGAGATATCTCGGCGTTCCTAAGGCTACGCTTGACGAATACGGCGCAGTAAGCGAGCAGACAGCTCTTGCTATGGCTGACGGTATAAGAAAAGCCGCAGACAGCGATATCGGCATATCTGTAACAGGCATTGCAGGGCCTACGGGAGCAACTGAGGGCAAGCCTGTAGGAACGGTATATGTCGGAATCAGCACCGCAGAGGGCTGTGAGGCAAGACTGGTGTTCACCGATCCTTTATCTGCAGGCAGTGAAAACGCAAGAGAATATATAAGAAAAAGCACCGTGCTTGCCGCACTCAGGTGGGCGGCACAGAAAATATAAGTATAGTGTAAGCAAGTCACCGCCGCTGTGAGTATCGGCGGCACGGATTTCAGGAGACGCTGTAATGGCAACAAACAACGAAGAAGAAAAGAGAACGGATAATTTGACAATTGATGATATCATAGCAGATTTGGAAAGAAAGAATGCCGGGTATGCGTCTATGGAAAAAGGCGCTCAATCTTCAGAAGAAGAGGAAACCGGGAATATTGCCGGGCAGGACAAAACCGATGATATCGAGCAAACCGCAGCTTTAAGCGAAGACGATATTACAGCTGTATCCGATACCGTCACGGCACAGGATGATGACAGAAACTTGCAGGAAGAAAACGGCGCTCTTTCGGCTACAGATATATCCGATGATAACGGCGATGAACCCGATATTGCAAATACCGACGAAGACGGCGGCAAGACGGACAAAAAGGAGAAAAAGCCAAACTTCTTCATCCGTCTTATAAAAGGCATAATACCGTGGAAAGGCGATACCGTCGGACTTGTTATAAGGAAACTTGTATTTATTTCAGCCCTTATCGTGTTTTTAGCGACAGCTATACCGCTTCTTGCCGATGTTCTTTCTATGGTAAAGGATGAGCAGGTAAGCAAACAGCTGTCACAGCTGTATCTTGATACCGAGGACGATTCCAAAGTATCGGAAAACAGCAAGGAGATACTTCCGTCATTCAAAAAACTGCTTGAGATTAATCCCGATACCGTAGGTTATATTAAGATAGACGGCACAGTAATAGACTATCCGGTTGTCAAGACTACCGACAACGATTTCTATCTCACCCACGATTTTTATAAAAACGAGAGCAGAAGCGGCACGGTTATGATGGATTATCATAACAAAGTCACCCCGGACGGTCATTCTGCCAATATGATATTGTACGGACACAATATGCAGGTGGGAACATTCTTCGCAACGCTCGGAGAGTACTGGCGCACGATGTACGACCAGTATCCCGAGGGAACAAAATCTTTCTACAAAGAGCATCCCGTGATAAGATTCGACACTCTTTACGAGCGTGCCGAATGGAAGATTTTCGGATTCGGCATATATAATGTTGCCGAGTCAAGAGGCGAGGTGTTCGGATATAATCTGAAATACGACTTTACCTCGGAGGACGACTTCAATGATTATATCATCAACATAATGGACAGAAGCGATATCTTCACCGATGTCGATTTAAAATACGGAGACGATATACTGACTCTTTCGACTTGCTACTGGCCTTATGAGAACAGCGGCAACACGGTACGGCTTGCGATATTTGCAAGAAAGATCCGTGACGGTGAGAGCAGTAATGTAAATGTAGATAATGTGCAGGTGAACACCTATGTCAAGCGTTGGCAATGGGTATATGATCAGATAAGCAACGGCTATGACTGGTCGCAGAGCAACTGGGACAGAAGAAAGCTGTTAAGCTATAATGCCGATGACGCAGAGCGTGACAATTACACCTTCCCGTCAGCTTCAGACTGATACGCAAAACGCACCTTAAGGAGACTATATGACAGCATATATGGAGAAATATCCCCGCCGTAACGGAGTGGCGACGAAAAAGCCGGGCTTTTGGAAAAGGCTCGTCAAAGGCGTTATTCCGTGGAAAGGGGACAGCATAGCTGCGGTTATAAGAAAGCTGATATTTATTATAGCGCTTATCGTTTTTCTTGCTACGGCTGTGCCGCTGGTTTCGGATATATTCCTGATGTTCCGTGACCAGTGGAGAAGTCAGGGAATATCCAATATTTATATCCCCGATGGAAACACGGAGGGACCAAGCAAGGAGATACTTCCCTCATTCAAAAAACTGCTTGAGATAAATCCCGATACTGTCGGATATATCAAGATAGAGGGCACTCAGATCGATTATCCCGTAGTAAAGGGCAAGGACAATGAATATTATCTTACTCACGATTTTTACGGCGAACCCAGTAAAAGCGGCTCTGTCATGATGGATGTGAATTGCAAGGTCACAGCCGACGGCAACTCGGGAAATCTCGTTTTGTACGGTCACAATATGGCGGTAGGAACCTTCTTTGCGTGCCTCAGCGAATACTGGAGAACGCTTTATGACAGCTATGACGGAGCTTCTATCCAGTTCTACAAGGATCATCCGACAATAACCTTCAACACTCTTTATGAAGAGGCGGAGTGGAAAATATTCGCAATAGGTCTTTACAATGTAGACGAGAGATATGGAGAGGTTTATTCCGCTTACAACAACAAGCACGATTTTACTTCCCGTACCGATTTCAACAATTTTATCATAGATATTATGGACAGAAGCGATATCTTTACCGATGTGGATGTACAGTACGGCGATGATATACTGATGCTGTCTACTTGCTACTGGCCGTTCCGTGAAGATATGGACAATGTACGCCTTGCCGTTTTCGCAAGGAAGGTACGCCCCGGCGAGAGTGAATATGTCGATGTAAGCAAGGCACAGGTCAACACCTATGTCAAGCGCTGGAAGTGGGTATATGACAATGTCGGCGGCGGATATGACTGGTCGCAGAGCAACTGGGACAGAAGAAAGCTGCTCAGCTATACCGAAGAAGACGCCGAAAAGGACGGATATACCTTCATAGATGATATAGACGATGATGAAGGCATATACGATTATTGAAGTGTTAATGCAGAAATATGAGCGAAAGGCGGTGAGCCGATGGAAGACAACATAAAAGAGCAGGGTAAAGCGGCAAAAAAGCCTTTACGCTTTGATATCGTCATAATTGCGGCTCTGGCGGCGTGCTGTATCTGGCTTGCGGCAGCAGGCACGATGCTTATTCTGAAGCTTTCCGAACCGCCTCTGCAGGCGTTGCTTATGGATTATACCTTTGGGCTGAACATAGATATTCCGCCCGAGCCCGAGCCTCAGCCCGAAAAGAGCGAGCCTGAGGTACTTCCGGAATACAAAGACCTGTATGAACAGAATAATGATATGGTAGGCTGGCTGAAGATAGACGGAACGATGGTAGACTATCCCGTTATGCAGAGCAAAGGATTTGATCCGACCCAGCCGATAGACTACAGCGTTGTCTATGAAAAGAATATGTATTACCTAAAGCATGACTTCAATCAGGAATACAGCTATTCGGGCAGTATTACCGCAGAATACTGCGCACATATCGACAGCGACTACCGTTCTCCGAATATTCTTCTGTACGGACACAATATGTCCGACGGCACTTTCTTCCGTGATGTGAACAAGTACGATGTGCTGTATTACGGCAGGGAGATGTACGACAATCATCCCGTTATACAGTTTGATACGATATATGAAAAGGGATACTACAAGATATTTGCTATGATGCAGGTCAATGTATATCCCGAAGACGGCGATGTATTCTATTACACCGCTACATATGATTTTGACAGCAAGCAGGAATTTATCGATTACTATGCGCAGGTGCTTGACCGCAGTTTTATCTACACTCCGCAGGTCGATTTAAAATACGGAGATGAGATAATTGCGCTGTCGACCTGCGACTTCCCGTTCGGCAAGAGCAAAAGTATACGCTTTGTAGTCTTTGCAAGGCGTGTCAGAGAGGGCGAAAGTCTTGAAGTAGATGTATCGCAGACCGTAATAAATCCCGATCCGCTTTACTATGATTACTGGTACAGCGTAAATGGCGGTGCGTGGGGCGGACGAAACTGGGATCCTGCTCTGCTTAAAGGCTATAAGCCCAAGAAAAGCACAAAATCGTAATAAGCACAATAAAGCATAATTATAAAGGAAGGTCAGAATCAATGCCTGATTACAAATCGGTTATGATATCATCGAAAAAGCCGAATAAAAACAAGAAAAGGAAAAAAGAGAATGCGTTTCTTGCGATAATGAGAGGTCTTATACCATGGAAGGATGACAGTATAGGTGAAATTATTCGTAAGATAGTATTTCTTGTGTCTATTATTGCTTTGTGCGTGGCAGTAGTAATAATTATTGATAAATATCTGTTTGAGCCTGTTCGTGTAAAGGAACAAAGCGATAAGATCATTATTGAACTTTCAAACCGTGAGCCGACCGCAGACGAGATAGAAGAACTGCCCGAAAAGGCGATTAATACCGAATACGCTCCTTTCTATGCTCTTAACAATGATTTCGTAGGCTGGCTTGCGATAAAGAATATCAATGTAAATTACCCCGTTGTACAGGGCAAGGACAACATCCATTATCTTGAGACCGACTTTTACGGCAACTACAGCAAAAACGGTACAATATTCGCCGACTATGAAAATGTGTTCAAGAACACCGGCGAAACATCCGCAAATACAATACTCTACGGTCATAATCTGCGTACCGAGAATTTCTTTGCAGAGATAACCGAGTACAGAAGAGTTGATCTTGACAAGAGCCTTGAGTTTTTGAAACAGCATCCTGTCATTGAGTTCAACACTCTTTACGAAAAGTCAAAGTACAAGATATTCTCCGTTATGCTTCTCAACACGAGAGAAGAGTACGGCGATGTGTTCAACTATCCTGCGATGATTGATTTCAAGAACAGGGAAGAGTTCAACTATTTCGCTTCGGAGTGCCTTGACAGGAGCGAATTTTTCACCGGAGTGGATATGAAATACGGTGATAAGTTCCTTACGCTGTCAACCTGTGAGTTTGAAGTAGGTCTTTATGATATGCGTATAGTAATAGTCGCAAGAAAGGTACGGGACGGAGAGTTCGACGAGTTTACCGAAGAAGAGATCGAAAACTTCAGGCGCAATCCCGATCCCAAGCTGTGCGATACAATGAGAGAGCTGTATTGCTACGGCGAGGAATGGAGCGGAAGGTACTGGGATCCTGCCTGGATAGATGGCTTTAAAAAGGACAGCTCGTTTATAACAGAGGATGAGAGCTCAGAATAAGGAGGACGAATGCATAAGGCATCAATAGGAAAGATACTTATGGCGCTATCGATAGCCTGTGTGTATATCTATCTTTTCGGTATAGTGCAGGTAATCAGCGTCAGCGCAGATACAGAAGCGCAGCCCATAGTATTATCGATACCCGAAGCTACTACTCCCCAAGCAACTCAGAAGACGCCCGAAGCCACAACAATAAGACTGGAGAACGATAAGAAGCCTGCGCTTGCCGACCGCAAGGAGCAGACAACAGCCGAAACAACGGCAACGACCACCGAAACTACAACCGAAAAAATCGTCATCAAGCCTGTCACCACAACAACTTACGAGCAAACTGTTCCCGTGCCGGAAACTTCTGTTACAACGGCGACTTCTGTCACTACTACGGTTACTACTGTGGATGAAACTCCTGCGCCTGTACCGGAAGATCCTACCGGCGAACAGTTTACGGTGTACGATCATCTGACAGGCAGTTATTATACCGGTTCGGCAAGAGAGATAGTCGCACGGTCTTTGGTCGGAGAGATATCAAACTGGTTTCCCGATGAAGCAATAAAAGCTCAGGCGGTAGCGGAATATACATACATAAAAAAGGAGAATATGCGGGGAAATAGTCCCACAACGGCACTCAGGACTGCCGCAGAGGGCGTTGACGACAGAATTTACCGTCTTGTTGACGAGGTGCTGGGCGAGGCGATATACTATAACGGAGAGATGATCCAATGCGTGTTCTTTGCGTCATCCTGCGGATATACCAACAGTTCGCTGAATGTATGGGGCGTTGATTATCCCTATCTCAGAAGCGTAGATTGTCCGCTTGATGCTGCTACCGATCCCAACTGGGCGGATACCGACAGCTATTCGTCGGAGTATATCAAAAACGCCGTTCAGAACACGCTCGGCATAACGCTTACGGGCGATCCGTCTGCCTGGTTCAAAATAAATTCACGCCTTGATAACCGTGAGCACGGCTGGATAACATCATTATCGGTCGGCGGTATGACTGTTGCAAACGGTAAGAATATCGACGGCAGGACTATGAGAGAAACGGTGCTTAACTACTCGCTTAAGAGTGCGGCGTTTGAGCTGAAGTACGACAAGACAGACGACGAGTTTATCTTCACGACTTACGGCTACGGTCACGGAGTCGGCTTATCGCAATGGGGCGCAAAGGCGCTCGCCGAGAACGGCTATAATTATAAGCAGATATTACAGCATTACTTCACGGGTGCGGAGGTATACTGAGAATAACTGCAATCCGAAAGGACGCCTAACGGTGTGCTTTTACGAGCTTTTTTCGGAAAACTATTGCCGGTGATTTTATAAGGAGAAAAAATGATTATCCGCAAACAAAACAGCAAGTTCTTTATTACAATCGGTGCAGTAGCGTTATTGCTTCATACTGTAGGTTTCTTTCTTCCTTGGTGTAACATAAACGGAGTTAAAGTTCAGGAAGGTTTAGCTTTTATCGCAGGCGGCAGTTGGATAGCAATTGCTCTTTGCTTGGGTTTTGAATTGTATTTCGCTTTTGTTAGATGGCAGAGTGCTAAACTTATGATAGCCTGCCGTGTTCTGTCGGTTTTAGCATCGGCAGCGGCAATTATGACAGAACTTTTTATCATATCCGGGATGAAAATCAGTATGTCGAGTTATGGTGCAGGTATCTATATATGCATTTTGACGCTTGCAGTAAATTTATTATGCTGCGTGGCATTTTGTGTATTATCGGTAAAAGAGATTGTGACTTGTAATAACTGAACATCCCAACTGATTTAAAGGACACCTCACGGTGTCCTCAGTTTGTCGATAAACCTTTTTGCAATCATCAAAAGGGGTTTGGGGCGAAGCCCCAAGGAAGGTCGCAGGGGCGCCAGCCCCCGATTATTAAGCCCCTTCCCGAGGGGAAGGGGTTTGGGGATGGGGATAGAGGATTAGCTCAGTTTTATAAAAATTAGGCTTTTTCGACAAGATGAGGACGCCTCACGGTGTCCTTTTATTATTGGCTGTAATGCCGTTTCACCATTGACAAAAACGCTTTATCGTGGTAAAATAAAACGATAAGGTTTTTATCCTTAGCATATACAGAAATTGACAACGGAAAGAAAAAAGGAATGAAAGAAATGAGAAATCTCACGGGTGCGGATATAATCTGCGAATGTCTGATAGAACAGGGCGTTGACACCGTTTTTGGCTATCCGGGCGGTGCGGTTCTTAATATCTATGACAGCCTATACAATTACAGCGATAAGATACATCATGTCCTCACGGCTCACGAGCAGGGCGCAAGCCATGCCGCAGACGGCTATGCCCGTTCAACCGGCAAGACGGGCGTTGTAATAGCAACATCGGGTCCCGGTGCGACAAACCTTGTAACAGGCATAGCTACGGCATATATGGACAGCGTGCCTATGGTAGCGATAACCGGCAATGTAGCCTGCTCGCTGCTCGGACTCGACAGCTTCCAGGAAGTCGATATAACAGGCATAACTATGCCTATTACAAAGCATAACTTCATAGTCAAGGACGTAAACAAGCTGGCGGATACTATCCGTGAGGCTTTTTACATAGCAGGAAGCGGAAGAAAAGGTCCTGTGCTTGTAGATGTGCCTAAGGACATCACGGCGCAGAAGGCGGATTTTGTCAACAAGCCGATAAAGCCGTATTCTGTCAGCGTTACAATGCACCAGGACGGCTGTATTGCAAAAGCGGCGGAGCTTATTAAAAGCTCCAAGCGTCCTTTCCTTTACACAGGCGGAGGCATATACGGAAAAGAGGGAGCAGAAACCCTTAAACAGTTTGCAGAGCTTATCGACGCTCCCGTTGCATCTTCGCTTATGGGACAGGGCAGCTTTGACCAGACAGACGAGCGCTATATGGGTATGCTCGGTATGCACGGCACAAAAACGGCGGCAGAGGCAATAAAGAACTGCGACCTGTTTATCGGCATAGGAACACGCTTTTCCGACAGAGTAATAGGCAATCCCCAGACCTTTGCTCCCGACGCAAAGGTACTGCATATAGATATCGATCCTGCGGAGATAAACAAGAATATAAAAGTATATCACCAGGTTATAGGCGATAGCACCGATGTAATGAAGAAGCTGATAAAGCTTATACCTCAGCAGTCGCATATTGAGTGGAACTATAAGATAAAGACCTGGAAGGAGCAGTATGTCTGCCGTCAGAAAGGCACAGACGAGCTGACTTTAACTCCTCAGCACCTGATAGAAACTCTTGATAAGCTTACAGGCGGCGAGGCTGTTATCGCAACCGAAGTAGGTCAGGCTCAGATGTGGGCGGCACAGTATTACGCCTATAAGCATCCGCATCAGCTGATAACCAGCGGCGGACTCGGCACGATGGGATACGGACTTGGTGCGGCGATAGGTGCAAAGTGCGGAAATCCCGATAAGACGGTAGTAAATATCGCTGGCGACGGCAGCTTCCATATGAACTTAAACGAGCTTGTAACGCTGTCAAAGCATAATATCCCCGTAATAGAGCTTGTTGTTAACAACAATGTTCTCGGTATGGTGCGCCAGTGGCAGAGGCTGTTCTACGAAAAGAGATTTTCGCAGACCACCCTTGACCGCCCTACAGATTATATTAAACTCGGCGAAGCCTTCGGCATAAAATCGTTTGTTATAGACAGCGAGGATAAGTGCGAGGAGATACTGCGTGAAGCCGTTGAAATATCAAAGACTGCGCCTGTGCTGATTGAAGCCCGCATAGATAAGGATATCAATGTTCTTCCTATGGTGCCGGCAGGAAAATCCATTACCGAACCTATACTTGAAATAAATACGGACGACTGAAGGAAGGCAGAACAATGACACAGAGAAATGTAATTTCCGTCTGCGTGAATAACGGAATCGGCGTACTCGGCAGAGTAACGGGACTGTTCAGCCGCAGAGGATATAATATCATCAGCCTTAATGTTGCAGAGACGGAGAATCTCGGCATATCAAGAATGACAATAGTTGCAGAGGGCGACGAGGCTGTGACCGAACAGCTGGTAAAACAGCTTCGCAAGCTGTACGATGTATCGGAGGTAAAGGTGCTTCACGATGCGGTTTGCCGTGAGCATATAATACTTAAAGTCGGCAACGGACCTGCGTCACGCCAGCCCGTTATCGAGATCGCAAATCTGTTCAGAGCAAAGGTTGTAAATGTCGGCGAGAGCAGACTTATGCTTGAGCTTACGGGCGAGCCCGAAAAGATAGATTCGTTTATCGGGCTGTTACAGCCTTACGGAGTAAAGGAGCTTGTAAGAACGGGAATATCCGCCCTTGAACGAGACTGACAGCGGAGGGAAATATGGCTGTGCAGATACTGGACTCGTCGCTTCGTGACGGTGCGCAGGGCGAGGGCATCAGCTTTTCGCTAAGAGACAAACTTAATATATATTCTGCGCTGGACAGATTCGGCATAGAGCTTATCGAGGCGGGAAATCCGTTTTCAAACCCTAAGGATCTGGAGTTTTTCCGCCGTATAAACGAGGGACATTACAACGCAAAGGCGGTTGCATTCGGCTCTACTGTAAGAAAAGGGCTGAAAGCCTGCGAAGACGAAAATCTTGCGGCTCTGCTCAAAGCGCAGACGGAGTATGTATCGATATTCGGCTAGGCGTGGAAGCTTCATGTCGAATGTATCCTCGGCGTTTCTCCCGAAGAAAACCTGAGAATGATAGCCGACAGTATAGGCTTTTTGGTAAAGAATCACCGAAAGGTGATATTTGATGCCGAGCATTTTTTCGACGGCTACAAGGCCGATGCGGAGTATGCGCTTCAGGTGC
>Ga0129308_1002356_pt1 | contig 16235 bp, 14 predicted proteins | sample L827metagenome_FD_94440 | JGI IMG/M metagenome (GOLD analysis project Ga0129308, IMG submission 94440) | Ring-tailed lemur group fecal microbial communities from Wisconsin, USA - L827 metagenome | ecosystem: Host-associated > Mammals > Digestive system > Large intestine > Fecal | place: USA...
GAATTGTGACCAGCGCCGCTCCAATCAGCGGCAGCATGACCCGCGGCTGAATCGACTTCCGGTGACGGATGGCGTTATAGCTGGAGCCGACGCAGGAAATGAGGCCGGCCACCGTGGACGCCGCAGCCTGGGACGGCAAAAAATAGGGAAGAAACAGCATCGCAAAAATGCCGAATCCAAAGCCGCTGACTCTCTGAACAAAGGCTGCGCCCGCGCTGACCAGAGACAGCAACGCAATCACGCTGAGATGTGGCATGAGAAATTCCCCCGATCGCTTCTAATCCTACCATACTGCAGGAAAATTGTCAAACCACGCCCACAAAATTGCGCTCAATTTTCGCCCAAAAGTTGCGCCGCTTTTCGTGCGACAATCAGCTCCTCATTGGTGTCGACGACGTAGATTCGCACATGGCTGTCCGCCCTGGAAATATCGTCGCCGCCCTTTGCCGTCCGGTTCTTCTCCCGGTCCAGCGCAACGCCCAGAAACTCCAGCCCGGACAGCGCCTGTTCCCGGACCTGCGCGCTGTTGCGCCCAATGCCGCCGCCGAAGGTGATAACGTCCAGTCCGCCCAGGGCTGCCGCATAGCTGCCGATGTACTTCCGGATGCCGTAGGTATAGGCTTTCACTGCGTTCTGCGCCCTTGTATTTCCGGCCGCTGCCGCCGCCTCCACATCCCGGAGGTCGTTGGAGACGCCGCTCATCCCGAGCAATCCGCTCTTTGTCTGGAGCATGGTCTTGATCTCCGGCAGCGTCATGCCGCATTCCTCGGCAAGATAGAAGATGATATAGGGATCGATATCCCCGATGCGGTTGTTCTGCATCACGCCGCACTGGAGAGAAAGGCCCATGGAGGTGTCGACGCTCCTGCCGTCCCGGACTGCGGTAATGGAGCCGCTGCCGCCGAGATGACAGGAGATCAGCCGGAATTCTCTTCGTCCCAGACGCTCCGCTGCAAATTCTGTCATATATTCGTGGGAGGCCCCGTGGAATCCATAGCGCCGGATGGCATGCCGCTCGCCCAGCTCCCAGGGGATGGAGTAGAGGCTGACCTCCGGCGGCATCTGCGCATGGAAGGCCGTCTCAAAGGAGCCAATCAGCGGAACGCCGGGCAGCAGCGCCCGAAACTGGCGGATCGCCGCAAGATAGGGCGGATTGTGGGCCGGAGCTACGGAATTGAAGGCTTCCATCGCCGCGAGGACCTCGTCGGTCAGATATTGGACGCCGGTGACGCCCTTTGCATGGACTACCTTGAATCCAACGCAGTCCACCGCCGCGTCCGCCGGCAGGGCGTCGAGCATCCGCCCGATGGCTTCCCGGTGGGTGGGAAGCACATAGCGCTCCTGCCGCCGCTCCCCCTGCTCTGTGCGATAGAACAGGCTTTCCGCCGCGCCGACCCGCTCCGCGCCGCCGGCGGCGATAACGCGCTCTCCCTCATCCATGGCAAAGAGCTGATATTTCAGCGATGTACTCCCCACGTTGCAAATTAAAATATTCATGGCTTGACCTCCGGCCTTTTTCTGTTTATTGTATCAGAAAAGGCCCGCCGCCGCAATTCCCATGTCACTGCACATAGGCCATGCAGATCCAGCCGTCCGAGGCCAGCCGGCCCCAGGTCTGTCCATCGCTCCATCTTGTCTCAAGGATCGCGACGGTCTGCCCGGCATACAGCTCCGTCAGCACGGCATAGCCGGTGCCCGGCCCGCCCCTTACATTCAGGACATCCGCCGTCACTGTCGCGGTCCGACCCGCCGTGTCCTGCAAGGTCCGGTTCTGGTAGGTTCCCTGCATTTTTTTCTGCACATCCCGGCGGAAGGTATCCATTGTGAGGCTCAGCCCGAGGCCGTTCCAGAGATGCTCCGGATCCCCATGGCCGGAGGCAATTCCCCGTTCGCCGCCCTCCCGGTGGGAGCAAATATCGGTCAGCGGATTGAGATTGTACTGAAAGCAGAGGTTGGCAAACAGCGCCACGGCGGTATTATAATTGTCGATCGCCTTCTCCCGGGCGCTGCCGCTCCAGGTGAAGCCGGTCCCGCTGTAATAGCGGAGTTCATTTGGTTCGGTCATCTCCACGCCGATCAGGCTGTCGTTTCCGCTGCCGCCGCAGTGCCAGCAGCGCATATTCCAGTCCGCCAACTGGTAGACGTTTCCGCCCGGCTCAATCACCGCGTGGACAAGCACGTCGGCAGAGGGCTGGTTCCAGGAGGAGGCAAACACCGCGCCGCTCTCCTGTGCGCAGCCCACGCTGTGAAGCATCAGGCCAGAGACCTGGATGGTCTTCCCCTGCTGATAGCAGGGATTCTGCATGGCGGGCGCATGGATCACATTCACGCAGCACTGCCCGACCGGCGAGGAGAACGCGCCGTATCGCGTCCCGCTTCGGGATTCCCAGCAGGGACGGATGCGATAGAAATAGACCTGACCGGACCGAAGTCCCGTGTCCCGGTATGTAGGCTGCCGTGTCGTGCCGATTCGGAGATACGCACCGTTTCTGCTGGTCGCGCGGCACACCTCATAATAAGAAGCGCCGCTGTTTTCCCATTCCAATGTGATGCTGTTCGATGTAGAGGCCATTCCCGTGATCCGTACCGTGCCATCCGCCGCACCCGCGGCCGGAAGCAGCAGGCACAGTAAAACCACCGGTATCAATAGCCGGATTCCTGTTTTTTTCATTGTCTGGTTCCTTTCCCTGGTAGATATTACCAAGGATTTCCAGTTTTGCATCCATTCAAACCAGAAGGAGGAATTTCCTTTGAAAATACGAGAACCATCCTATTACGCCGCCTTTGCCTGCGCCGCCGGCGCATGCCCGGATACCTGCTGCCGGAGCTGGGAGGTCGTGGTAGACGAGGAGACCAGGCAGCGCTATGAAACGCTGGAAGGGCCGCTGGGCGACCGGGTACGCGCCTGTCTCCGCCGGGATGAAGAGGGCGACAGCTATCTGGCCTTCCGGGAGGGCGGCTGCCCAATGCTGCGGAAGGACGGCCTTTGCAGCCTGCAAGCGGCCTGCGGCGCGCAGATGCTCAGCCGCGTCTGCAATCAATATCCCCGGTTTCGCTATGAATTCGGCAATCTGGCGGAGCTTGGGGTGTCCCTCTCCTGCCCCGCCGCCTGCCGGCTTATTCTGGAGGCTCCCTTCTCTATGGTCGAAACCGTCACCGGCGACCCGCCGTCCCTGAACGACATTGATCCCAGCCGGTTTTATACGTTTCTGCGGGGCCGCGAGACCGCGTTCCGGCTGGCCTCCGACCGGCGGTTTCCAGTTCCGGCCCGCATGGCGCTGCTGCTGGATTTTGGAGAAGCCCTGGAAACTGCGGTGGGGAATCCGGACGCCGTCCTGGCCGCCTGGTCCAATTCTGGCGCCCTGCCAGGCAAGCTGGCCGCTCTCCGTCCCAGGGGTCAGGGCAGCTTTCTCCGTCTTCGTTCGGTCTTCCAGGAGATGGAGCCGTTGACGGACCGTTGGCCCGCGATGCTGGCAGCTCTGGACCGCTGTCCGCCCCTGCCCAACGAAGTAGAAGCAGAGCGGCTGCTCCAATACTTTCTCTATAAATACTTCCTCCAGGCTGCCTATGACGGAAAGCTGCTGAAAAAGCTCCAGTTTGCCGCCGCCTCTCTGCTGATGATGGGCGCGCTGTTTGCCGCCCTTCCGCCGGAAAATCAGGCCGCGGAGATTGACCTGCTCCATCTTTACAGCCGGGAGACCGAGCATTCGGAGGAAAACCTCGCCCGCTTCTACCGCTGGGCCGGAAAACAGAAGCGGGGATTGTTCCGCGCCCTGCTCCTGGCCGAATAAAAGACCAGCGCACCGTTTGGTGCGCCGGTCTTTTATTTTTGTTCCACGGTGTTGTACACAACCAGCGTGACGACAACCACGGCGCAGCCCGCAAGCGAAGAGGCGCTGACCGTCTCCCGCAGCAGCAGGAAGGTCCAGAGCGGCGCCATAACCGGCTCCAGCATGGTGATAAAGTTCGCATGCAGCGACGATGTCGTGCGGATGCCTCTGGCAAAGCACAGCCAGGCGCCGGCCCCGGCCGTGATGCCGAAGAGGGCCACCAGTCCCAGATCCCGCAGCGGCGCCGTCCGAACCGCCTCGCTGGTCAGCACCCAGGGCAAAAACAGGAGATAGAGGGCGTTGCCCAGAATCATGGAGTCGACCGCATCGGCCCCGGGACGGCGGCTGCAATAAAATACGCCGGCATAAAACAGGGCGGAGGCCAACGCCAGCAAATTCCCCAGGACGCCGCCATCCTCCAGACTTCCCAGAAAGGCCAGTGAAATCCCCGCCAGCAGCACCAGGCAGGTGATCACATCCCGCCGCCTCGGCAATCTCCGGCCAGCGATGGAGGAAAAGAGGATGATGTACAGCGGCGAGGTATATTGCAGCACCGCCGCGTTGGCGGCTGTCGTATACTTATTGGCCAGAATAATCAAAAAGCCCTGCGCAAAGTAGCAAACTGCGGTAAAAATCTTGATCCGGTTCAACCGGATGGGAAAGGGACGGCAAACAGCCGTGATGATCGGCAGCGCAACCATGCCGCGAACCGCCCCAATCGAGACGCCGTCCCAGGCCACGGACTTGGTAAACAGGCCGCAGAAGCTCCAGAGCAGCGCGGCAAAAAAGAGAAACAGCGGTCCCGTATTCCGCCTCTGTCTCACGCGGTCTCCTCCGTTCTCGACAGCCGCGTCTGGGTCTCATAGAGTGCCGCATACATGCCGTTTCGCGCCAGCAGCGCGGTATGGCTGCCCTCCTCCACGATTTTTCCGCCGACAATCACCAGAATACGGCTGGCGTTCCGGATTGTCGACAGCCGGTGGGCAATAATCAGCGTCGTTCTCCCCTCGGACAGGGTGTCAAAGGCCCGCTGAATCTTCGCCTCGGTGACGCTGTCCAGCGCCGAGGTGGCCTCATCCAGAATCAGCACCGGCGGGTTTTTCAGGAAAATTCTGGCGATGGAAATGCGCTGCTTCTGTCCGCCGGAGAGCAGCGTTCCCCGCTCGCCGACATAGGTTTGGAAGCCGTCGGGCATTTGCAGAATGTCGTCATAGATCTCCGCTTTTTTGGCCGCCTCCATGACCTCTTCATCCGTGGCGCCGGGCCGGCCATAGCGAATATTTTCCAGGATGCTGTCCGCAAAGAGGAACACATCCTGCTGCACAATGCCGATATTTCGCCGCAGGGACCGCTGGGTCACCTGCCGGATATCCTGTCCGTCGACCAAAATGCGGCCCTCGGTCACATCATAAAACCGCGGGATCAACTGGCAGAGCGTCGTCTTTCCGCCGCCGGAAGGGCCGACAATCGCCACGGTCTCACCGGACCGAATCGTCAGATTGACATTTTTCAGGACATCCAGGTCTCCTTCATAGGCAAAGGTGACATGGTCCACCCCGATCTCCCCTTTGACCTGCTCCAGCTCCACCGCGTCCGGAGCGTCCTGAATGGCGGGCTCCAGATTCATGATGTCTACAAACCGCCGGAGGCCGGCAAAGCCGGCGGCAAACGTCTCGGAGAAATTTGCCAGCTTCCGCACCGGAGTGACAAAGGTCGAGATGTAGAGGCTGAAGGTGATGAGATCGATATAGTTGAGCCGGTCAATCATAATGAGATATCCGCCCACGGTGATGACCGCCACGGAGAGGATGCCAAAGAAAAACTCCATCGTGGCGTTGAACCGGCCCATAGCCTTGTGGAAGGAGCGCTTGGCGGTCTTAAATTTGTTGTTGGAAATGTCGAACTTCTCCGCCTCGATCTCCTCGTTGGCAAAGGCCTTGGCGGTCCGAATCCCGGAAAGCCCGGACTCAATATCCGTATTGATGACGGCCAGCTTCTGCTTGACCTCCCGGGAGGCCTCCCGCATTGCCCGCCGCTGCTGCATAATCACCGCCAGAAATACCGGCAGGATAACCGCGACCACCAGCGCAAGCCGCCATTCAATCGAAAACATCACAATCAGAGAGCCGCCAATGGTCATTGCCGATGTCAGCAGGTCTTCCGGGCCATGATGCGCCAGCTCTGTCAGCTCAAAAAGGTCGCTGGTCAGACGGCTCATCAGTTGTCCGGTACGGTTCCGGTCAAAATACTCGAAGCCCTGGGCCTGAAAATGGGTATAGAGATCCTTTCGGATATCCGCCTCTACACGGATGCCGAAGGTGTGGCCCCAGTAGCCGACCACATATTGAAAGAGAGAGCGCAGAATATAGGCCAGGAACACCAGCCCCATGACAAGGAAAAATGTGGTAAACAGGTGGTTTGGCAGCATATCGTACATCGCTTTGCGGGAAATCAACGGATAGGCGAGGTCAATCACCGAGATCAGCACCGCGCAGCTAATGTCCAGCAGGAACAGCTTCCAATGGGGCCTGAAATAGGATAGGAAGACCCGGAGCAGTCCCTTCTGCCCGTTTGCGTTCGTTTTCTTCATAGAATCCATGCCTCACTTTTTCTTTTCATTCCGTCTTATTCTATTCTAAAGTCCCAATGTTTTCAAGTTGAAAAGTAACTTTTTTAGCCGCAAGCGCCGGTCGGTTCTGTCATTCTTTTGTAAAATTTTGGTCGGCCTGTCTGTTCTGTTTTTCGACCATTTCTTACATGAAAAGAAAAAAATCGAAAAAAATCGATGGAACCTCTTTCCTTTTCCGTCAGAGTGTGATACAATTTTGTTACCGTTATGTAAAGATTATGTTTTGGCCTGTGGCACTGCCACAGCCATCCCCGATCCATTCAAATTGATGACCAAGTCACGGAAAAGGAGTTCATCATGAAAAAGCGCATTGTCAGTTTTCTCTTAGCCGTCTGTCTGGTTGCGGGTCTTTGTTCCGTTCTCGGAACGCAGGCCAGCGCCTATTCCACAGATTACCCCAACACCCACGTCAATACCGGCGATCAGCGAACCGACGTAGTCCAGATTGCCCAGACGCAGGTTGGCTATGCGGAGGATCCTGGCACAAAATACGGCGCCTGGTGGCAGAACGTCACCGGTTCCAGCTATAACTTCACAGACGCAGCCTGGTGCGTGATGTTTACCCATTGGTGTATGGATCAGGCCGGCTGCACCGCAGGCTACAGCGGCCTCAGCGCAGAGAGCTCCTCCCTGCTCCGCCAGTACCGCGATGGGAAAAACGGCAACGCCGCCTATGCATTCGGCAGCGGCTATATGCCCCGGCCCGGCGATCTCATCTTCGTCGGCACCTCGTCAACCAGCGGCACCTATACGGACCATGTCGGTCTGATTGTATCCGTCTCCGGCGATACCATCACCACCATCGAGGGCAATTACAGCGACAAAGTCAGCTACTCCTCCTACAGCCTCTCCACCGGCCGCCGGACAGGCAGCCTGCGGTCCATCATCTATTTTGGCGTTCCGGCCTACACCAATGACACCACGACGCCCGGCTTTAACGGCCCCGTCGTCACGGAACCGGAAGATCCTGAAACACCCAGCACCGGCATCAATTATACAACAAAGGTCACGGCTGTGCTGAATGTTCGCGCCTCGGCCAGCACAACGGCCTCCGTGCTCTATTCTCTGAGCAACGGCACCGAGGTCACCATCGTCGATGAGGCCGACGGCAACAATGGCCACCGGTGGGGCAAGCTCTCCTCCGGCGGCTGGATCTGCCTCTACTATACCACGGCCGGCGACGCGGGCAGCGGAACCACAACGACGTCGCCCGAAACCCCCTCTGAAACGCCCACAGAGACGCCGATTACCTCCTACGAAGGCACCGTGAGCTGCGACGTGCTGAACGTCCGTGCAAATCCCGGCACCAGCGCCGTCACCAGCGGCACCCTGTATCGCGGCCAAAAGGTTACGATCACCGCCACCTCTACGGCGGGCGGTCTGGATTGGGGTAAGCTCTCCTCCGGCGGCTGGGTCGCTACCAAATACATCACCAGGACGGAGACTCCCGCAGAGACACCCACAACGCCCGAAACTCCGCCCAGCACAACCGTGGATATCTCCGGTACGGTCACCGCCTCCGTCCTGAATGTCCGGAACGCACCGGGCACCGGCACCGTCGTTGGCGCGCTCTACAAGGGCAATACCGTCCAGATCACCGAGACCAAGGATGTGGACGGCAAGACCTGGGGCAAGACCTCCGCCGGCTGGATCTCCATGGACTATGTCAAGACCACGGGCACGGAGACGCCCACCACGCCCGAGACACCGTCGGCGGGCACAGCCTGTACTGTAACCAGCGACGTCGTCAACGTTCGCTCCGGCGCAGGCACAAATAACGCGGTCACCACCACTGTCACAAAGGGAACGTCCCTCACTATCGTTGAAACCACGACAGTCAGCGGCAGTCTTTGGGGCCGCATGACAACCGGCGGCTGGATCTGTCTCCAGTACACCAGCTATGGCAGCGGCGCCACTGCGCCTGAGACGCCCACTGCTCCGGAATCTCCCTCCGGCGGCAGCACCTCCGGCACCGTCACTGCCTCTGTTCTGAACGTCCGCAGCACGCCGGGTACCGGCACTGTCATCGGCGCCTGCTACAAGGGCCAGAGCGTTACCATTACGGAAACGCAGACCGTGGACGGCACCGTCTGGGGGAAGACCTCTGCCGGCTGGATCTCTATGGACTATGTCTCCACCGGCAGCACCGGCAGCACGGAAACCGGTACTACCGGCTCCACCTACACCGTCACCGGCAGCGTGGTCAACATCCGCACCGGCGCAGGAACCGGCAACCCCGTTGCAACGACTGTGACCAAGGGCACCTCCGTCACGATCGTGTCCACGGCTACCGCTTCAGACGGCACCTCCTGGGGACAGCTCGCCTCCGGCGGCTGGATCTCCATGGACTACGTGGGCTGATCCACAGCACAGCGAAACAGGCCAGGAACCGAGCTTCGGTTCCTGGCTTTTTTGCCGGCGTGACAGAAAAAGACTTCCCTGTGTGGGAAGTCTTTTTTCTGTTCCGGCTTAGATGTCGCAGTTGTTGACCGTCCGCGGGAAGGGCACAACGTCACGGATGTTGCCAATCCCGGTGAGATACATGACCATCCGCTCAAAGCCCAGGCCAAAGCCGGCGTGGCGGGTGGAGCCATATTTCCGCAGGTCGAGATAGAAGCCGTAGTCCTTCGGATCGAGGCCCAGCTCGTTCATTCTGGCAATCAATACGTCGTAGCTGTCCTCACGCTGGGAGCCGCCGATGATCTCACCGATACCGGGCACCAGGCAGTCCATCGCGGCCACGGTCTTTCCGTCGGGGTTCAGCTTCATATAGAACGCCTTGATCTCCTTCGGATAGTCGGTGACAAAGACCGGGCGCTTGAAGATGACCTCGGTCAGATAGCGTTCGTGCTCGGTCTGGAGGTCGCTGCCCCAGTGGACCGGGTAGTCGAACTTGTCGTTGTGCTTTTCGAGGATTTCAATGGCCTCCGTATAAGTGATATGACCAAATTGAGAGGTCAGCACATGGTCCAGCCGGGCCAGGAGGTCCTTGTCCACGAACTTATTGAAGAAGGCCATCTCCTCCGGCGCATGCTCCAGCACATAGGAGATGATATATTTAATCATGTCCTCGGCCAGCTTCATATCGTCGCCAAGGTCGGCAAAGGCAATCTCCGGCTCGATCATCCAGAATTCCGCCGCATGGCGGGTCGTGTTGGAGTTTTCGGCACGGAAGGTCGGGCCAAAGGTATAGATGTTCCGGAAGGCCTGCGCAAAGGTCTCGCCGTTGAGCTGCCCGGACACGGTCAAACTGGTGTGCTTGCCGAAGAAGTCCTGGCCATAGTCGATCCTGCCGTCCTCCGTCCTGGGCGGATTGTCCATATCCAGCGTCGTGACCTGGAACATCTCGCCGGCGCCCTCGCAGTCCGAAGCGGTGATCAGCGGCGTGTGGACATAGACGAAGTCCCGCTCCTGGAAGAACTTGTGGATGGCGTAGGCCGCCAGACTGCGGACACGGAACACCGCCTGGAAGGTATTGGTTCTGGGCCGCAGATGGGTGATGGTCCGCAGATATTCCATGGTGTGCCGCTTGGGCTGCACCGGATAATCCGGCGTGGAAGGACCTTCGACCGTCACAGTCTCGGCCTGAACCTCGAAGGGCTGTTTGGCGTCCGGCGTCTCCACCAGAAGGCCCTCCACCAGGACAGCCGCGCCGATGTTCAGCTTGGAAATGTCTGCGAAATTCTCCATTTTGTCGCTGATGACGACCTGCACCGGTTCAAAGAAGGTGCCGTCGCTCAGGACCAGAAAGCCGAAGTTTTTGGAGGCACGGAGATTTTTGATCCAGCCGCCAATCGTCACATGCTTGCCCGCATATTGCGCGGTCTGTTTATGCAGTTCTCTGACAGAAATCAAATCCATGGAATTTTTCTCCTTTTTCTATCTGAAGTAATGTTTACAGCAGCATGACGCCTGCGTCCTGGCATGCCGTTCTGGTGGCCTCATCCCAGATGGAGCACTGGACCTCACCGATGTGGGCGCAGCCCATCATCAGCATGCAGAGACGGGACTGGCCAATGCCGCCGCCGATGGTCAGCGGCAGCTCCCCGGCAAGCAGCGCTCTGTGGAAGGGCAGCTCGCGCCGTTCTTCGCAGCCGGCCAGCTCCAACTGGCGGGCCAGAGATTCCGCATCCACGCGGATTCCCATGGAGGAAATCTCAAAGGAGCGCTGGAGCACATCGTTCCAGTAGAGAATATCGCCGTTGAGCGCCCAGTCGTCATAGTCCGGCGCACGACCGTCGTGCGGTTTTCCGGAGCGCAGCTTACCGCCGATCTGCATCAGGAACACCGCCTTGTCGGGATGCTCCCGAAGGAACGCAGTCTCGCGGGCAGAGCCGGTCTCCAGCTCCGGATACCGGTCCTCCAGCTCCTGCGTGGTAACGACAAGCAGCTCCCGCGAGAGGTCGGCATGAAGCTGCGGGAACTGGATCTTCAGCATTTCATTGGTGACATAGACGCAGTTGACAATCCGCTGCACGGTGTCCACGATATATGCCCGGGTGCGGTCCTCGCGGGTGATGATTTTTTCCCAGTCCCACTGGTCCACATAGACCGAGTGGATATTGTCCAGGACCTCATCCCGGCGGATTGCGTTCATGTCGGTGTAGAGGCCCGTGCCAACCCGAAAGTCATAGCGTTTCAACGCATAGCGCTTCCACTTTGCCAGGGAATGGACCACTTGGCTGTCGGCGCCGACATCAGGCACGTCAAAGGAGACCGGACGCTCATAGCCATTGAGATTGTCATTGAGGCCGGACGCCTCCTCCACAAACAGCGGAGCAGAGACTCGACGCAAATTCAGGGCATTACAGAGATTCTCCTGAAAATTTTTCTTGATGAATTCGATTGCGCACTGGGTTTCATAGACGGGCAGGGGCGAATGGTACCCCGCAGGGATTACGATTTTGGCCATGCTCGATCCTCCTTTTCCATATTTTCAAAATGATGGTAATTAGTATACGCCATTTGTTCCGGCAATACAAGGAAAATTTGCGGTTTTTTACGGGGTCTTTTCCTCCGCAAAGGGTTTTCCCGCCAAAACTGTCTCACGAATAAAGCGAAAGGTTTCCTTCTCCCCTGTATCCCGAAGCATTTGCAGCAAAAACCGCAGCTTATGCAGCGTCTCCGGATGAATCAGCGAGGTCTCACGCGCCTTTTCAAAATATTCCAGCGGCGAGGCGTCCGTATATGCCTTCCCCTGGTAGGTCTTGCAGGCAGCGATACGGTCCATGACCATCTCCACCAGATAGCGGTCCGGCATCGGCACCGGCCCATAGGTTCTAGTGCCGGGAATCAGGTCGGTCCAATATTCAAAGTGATGCTTATTTCTCCCTTTGTGGTGCATCCACGCTCTGGAATATCCATAGACCTCCCGCTCGCGGACATTGGGACTGTGGGTACCCTGGTAGTACCGTACACCGGTCCAAAACTCCACCGGGGAGAATTTCGAGAGGTCATGGGTCAATCCCTGCCAGATCAGGCCGACCCGGAAACAGCCTCGCATCACCAACCAGCGATGCTTGCTCACCGTCTTCAAATGCCCGAAGAAATTCACAATGCTCACCTCTCCCCTATTCTACGCGATTTCCCGCCGAACTGCAAGCAGAAGGCCCGCCGCAAAAACGGCGGGCCTCCAAACTCATTCTGCAAGGGGAATTGAAACAAACTCGCCGCCCCTTCGCTCCAGCACACGAGAGAATCCAATGCGGCGCAGACGGGCAAGCGTCTCATCAAACGCAAAATCCAGGTGCTCTGCCCGATGGGCGTCGGCGCTGAGGATGACCGCTCCTCCGGCAGCCAGAATCGCCTCCAGCAGGAAATCCGCGGGATAGGGACTTTGCCGGTATCCCCGGGCCATAGCGCCGGTGTTGACCTCCACAGCCCGCACCAGCGGCAGCACAGCCTTCAGCGCCTCCAGCGCACAGTCCCGATAGGCTTCAGTCTCCTCCACCATGGAAAACTTTGTCAGAAGATCCAAGTGTCCCAGCACATCCGGGCGCACACGCATGGTGTGCTCTGCAACGCTGTCATAGTACCGCTTTGCCAGCTCCAGACTGCCGCCGGCAGCCTGCAGCAGCTTTTGAAAGTGCGGAACGTCCTCGTCTATGGAATAATACGCTCCATCTATTTGCACATAGTGCAGAGAGCCGATCACATACTCTGCCTCCGGAACCGGTTCCGCGCCGGCATATTCGTATTCGATGCCGGTCAACACGTCGATCTGCCCTGCATACTGTTCCCGCAGGCGCTGCAGCTCCGCCCGGTATGCCGTCTCTCCATCGCGTCTCATGCAATAGGACTCATCAAAGGAGGTATAGCTGTGATCCGAGATTCCAATGGTATGGAATCCCTTCTCAGCGGCAGCCCGTACCATGGTTTCCATGGAATCCCGGCCATCCGACCAATTTGTATGCGTGTGAATATTCGAGCGAATTTTCATATGTACGCCTCACCAGGACTGCACCGCAATCACAACGCCGTCCCGATCCTGCAGCTCTGTGATTGCCTCTTTGGACAGGCCATAGACTCGTAGCGGCGCCACGACCTCGATCCCGAGATTCCCGGCAACCCCGCTTCGCGCCTTGGTAACGCTGACATCCGTGGCATGATAGCTTTCCTTCAGCTCCTTCACCAAGTCGTTGACGATGGTCATATCGCTCAGCTCCAGATAATACCGCTCCTTATTGCTTTCAAACACATCCGACATTTCCAGGCGGGACATCACCGTCATGGTCAGCATGACGATCAGGGTTGCCGCCACTGCAACGGAAATATAGCCGACGCCGGCAGCCAGGCCAATGGATGCGGTGGCCCACAGTCCGGCCGCCGTAGTCAATCCCCGGACATGGCGCTGCCCCACCACCAGAATGGAGCCGACGCCCAAAAAACCGATACCGGAAATCACCTGCGCGCCTACGCGCAGCGGGTCGTTGGTATAGCCCAGAACCTCCGTGGTGTAGAGGCCGACGACCGCAGAAATTGCCGCGCCAAGGCATACAAGCGCATGCGTCCGAAGGCCAGCTGCGCGGCCGTGCCGTCCGCGCTCGTTGCCGATGACTCCGCCGCAGATCACTGCCATAATCAGACGCGCGATTACAGAAAGCGTCGTATAGGTCCGAAAGAATTCGGCAATTTGCTGAAGCAACGCAATGCCCTCCCCATTGTAAAAACAGCGATGACCCGACAGGGTCATTCCTTTGTTTCCTCTTTTTTTCATTATAGGGGAATTCAAACAAATATGCAAGGATTTTTTACGTGGATTTTACATTTCAAGCCCCTATTCCCGCAAAGCTGCCTCCAACTTTGCCAGCGCCTTCTTTTCAATCCGCGATACATCGCGCCGGTACTAATGCAAGTGATTTCGCCTTAAAAAAGTGCCGTTTTTACGGCTTATTACGTCAAATTTTCGTCATTTAGCTGCTGAAAACGGAATTGAATGACGACTTGTTTCTCCTCGGTCAGCTCCACTCGCTCGATCAGGCTGACCAGCAATTCCCGGCTGGTGAAAGCGCTGTCCATAAAGCGCTGAACCAGCGCCTTTGCCCGGTCCTCTATCCGGACGGGACTTTTCTTTCGCAGCTCCAGCTCCTGCCGTTTTTCTTCCAAGAGACCTCGCTCCAATTTGGCCTTGCTGTAGATGCGCGCAAAATCCGCCTCCGCCAGCAGACCACTGAGCCGGTCCATATACATCTTGTCAAGATTGGCTGTCAGACTATCGATCTTGCTTTGGACCGCCTGTATCTCCGCCTCCAGCGCGTTTCCCTTCCGGGCCTGCTTTACCGCTTCCTGGGCGATCGGCAGCAGTTCATTGGGGTTTAGATAGGCTTCGCAGACCTCCCGCACCTTGGCAATCACCGCCTCCGTGACTGTTTTTTCCTTGATGGAATGGCAGGTACAAACCCCCGCTTTTGTGAACCGCTGATAGGTACGGCAGACAAAATACAGCACATCCTCCCCGGCAGCGTTTTTGCGATTGAGCACCGCCAATGGATACCCACACTCATGACAGAAAATCAGGCCTTTTAACAGAAAGTCGTAGGTCCTGCTGCGGGTATGCCTGCGGCTGTTCACCAACATCCGCACCTTGCGGAATGTCTCGGCGTCGATCAGCGGCTCATGGGTGCCCTCCACTACGATCCAGTTTTCCGGCGCCTGCTTCAGACACTTCTTGGATTTGTAGCTGATCTTTACCTGCCTGCCCTGCACCATATTGCCGATATAGGTCTCGTTTTGCAGCATTTCAGAGATGCGCTCGCTACTCCATAGTCCAGTGTAGGGACCGGGGTTGGACACCGGCAGCCCCGCGTAGGTGGCAGGAGTCGGAACACCCTCCGTATTCAATTGGGCTGCAATCTGCCGGCAGCTCATCCCCTCCAGCGCCATTCCGAAGATTCGCCGCACCATGGGCGCCGCTTCCTCGTCAATGATAATCCTGTTTTTCTCAGTCGGGTGCATTTTGTAGCCATAGACCGGCTTGCCGCCGATGAATTGCCCCTTTCGCTGCTTATCCCGCTTGACGCTCTTGATCTTTTTGGAGATGTCCTTGGCATACATATCGTTCATGATGGCCCGGAACGGCGTGATGTCGTTGGCTGTGGACTCCACGCCGGTGTCGATTCCGTCCAGCAGAGAGATGTACCGCACCCGCTTTTCCGGGAAATACCGCTCCATATAGTGGCCAGTCATGATATAGTCACGGCCCAGCCGGGACAGGTCCTTGGTGATGACCATATTGACCTTCTTTGCCTCGATATCGCCGATCATCCGCTGAAAGTCCGGCCGGTCAAAATTCGTGCCGCTCCAGCCGTCGTCCACATAGGTGTCGTAGACGGAAAGGCGGTGCTGCTGGACGAACTCGTTTAACAGCGATTTCTGGTTTGTGACGCTTTGGGATGGTCCTTCGTTCTCATCCTCCTTTGACAGTCTGATGTATAACGCGACATGATAATCCATAGGGTTGCTTATTTCCAGGTACATCGTTTTCTCCTCAAAATAAGCAGCCATTCATCATGAATATGATACCATATTGCATGCTTTTCGTCAAATTTCGGCACCTTTTTGAATTTCTTTACATAGGAAGACCTGAAAGCACCCTCTGAGAATGTCCCGCAGGCTTTCCTCATTTTCCGCGAACACACAGCGGATGATCAGCTCTCGTTTACCTTGAATCATTTACACGCACCCCTTTCCAAATTCAATAATGCATATGAGCACACGGGTGCAAAAAATCACTGTGCTCTGGCCAGCCTCCATAAGGTCGTTCAAAGCTCAGTGTAAAAATGCCTTATTCGGCAAAATCCGTGCCGCCCAGCGGTACCGACCAACCCGCTGGGTTCGTCAGATGTCGAAGATTTTTGCGTATGATTGATATTTCTCAGTCATGTGAGTTTGGAATAGGAAAACGGCCAATGTGACGTATCACATTGGCCGTTAAGCGATAATGGATGGCCGGCTCGGCGGCCATAATTGGCGTGCAGCAGAAAGCGAGGAGAATGAAAAGAACCAGCGCGGAGGAAACGATGCGTTTTGTTGTTTTCATGGGGCGCTCCGTTCATTCATAGACCGTGTCTATGACAGTAATTTGCTCCTCTGCTCGAGAAACACTAGAAGATTCTAAATGCAAGAGATATCCTGTGAAAAACAGGAGCATCAAAAAGAGAAGAAGGAATACCGCAATGATGCGGGAAATGCGTTGCTTCCGTCGCTTTTGATAGGCGGTTCTTACTTCGATTGGAACCTGCTCCATCAAGAGACTCGCTATTTCAGCAGGCGGTTCC
>Ga0129308_1002358_pt1 | contig 16213 bp, 13 predicted proteins | sample L827metagenome_FD_94440 | JGI IMG/M metagenome (GOLD analysis project Ga0129308, IMG submission 94440) | Ring-tailed lemur group fecal microbial communities from Wisconsin, USA - L827 metagenome | ecosystem: Host-associated > Mammals > Digestive system > Large intestine > Fecal | place: USA...
CTGCTGACCGGGTGCGGTGCGAAGACTATTGATGAGATGTATAGTCTTCCCCGCCGTTCAGAGCGGAATAATAATCTTCGCTCTGCCATTGAGTCGGCCATGGCAGGCAGGGTATATGCTGCCCCGGTCTCCGGTGCCAATCAGGAGTCTGTTCAAACGGCGGATCTGGACGGAGATGGGAAAGAGGAATATGTGGTTTTTACCAAGGTGGTTCAGGATGATTCCCTCCAGATTCTTTTGTTCAATCAACCGACGGATGAAAACTATGAGCTCTGGGAGACCATCAGCTGCAAGGGCTCCTCTTTTGAGCAGGTTCATTACGCTGATATTGACGGGAAGCCCGGTTGTGAATTGGTGGTGGGAACCCAGCTGAATGAAAAAGTGACCCGAACCGTTTCCCTCTATTCCTTTGCGTCCAGTCAGGCCGAGAAGATCAAGAGTATGATCTATTTGAAGCTGGTTGTCTGCGATTTGGACGGCAATGGGAACAGTGATTTGATGGTGATTCAAAATGGGGAAGCAGAGTACGGCAACGGTATTGCCCGGCTCTACAGCTATGTGGACGGAAACGTAGTTGGCTCGGCAGAGGCAAAGCTCTCTGTTCCACCAGAGCACATTCACCGGATTGCGGTGAACAAGCTGTCCAGTGGTGAGCCTGCCGTATACGTGGCAAGTGCCAGCAATGAAAATTCGATAGTTACCGATATTTTTGCCCTGCGGGATGGCGTTTTTTCCAATATCTCCCAGTCCACGGATGTGGGCGCCAGTATGCAGATGCTGCGCAATCACTTTGTGTATGCCGAGGATTTGAACAATGACGGCATTTTGGAGCTGCCCAGCCTGCTGAACATGATGTACAACACCACGGAGCAGAACCTGATTCGCTGGTTCACCATTGACATTCAGGGCAACGAAACCAACATGCTCTATACCTTCCATAATTTTGAGGATGGCTGGTATATCAAGGTGGAGAGCGACTGGATCGATCGGCTTGCCCCCGATAAGAACGGAAACGTCTATACGTTCTTTATGTGGAACAACAGCTATGGCAGCGCAGTTCCAGTCTTTACCATTTATGCCTTCACCGGCAGGGACAGGGATATGCAGGCCTCTGAGCAAAACCGGTTCCCCCTTTACAGCGGGCAGGATGTGGTTTATGCGGGAAAGCTGGAATCCGGTTCGGCCATCTACGGCATGACAGAAACATATCTGCGAGAGAATTTCCATTTGATTCGCCAGGACTGGAAAACTTCAGAATCATAAGAGGTGGATTATGAAAAAAGTATTGATACTGGAAGATGAAGTAAATATCCGAAGTTTCGTGGTCATCAACCTGAAGCGAGCCGGCTATGATGCCATTGAAGCCGGTACCGGCCAGGAGGCTCTGGATCGCCTGGCGGAAAATCCCGACATTGGCGTTGCCATTCTGGACATTATGCTGCCGGATATGGACGGCTTTGAGGTCTGCCGCCGGATTCGTGCCACCAGCAAGCAGATTGGCATCATTATGCTCACTGCCAGAACCCAGGAAATGGATAAGGTTACGGGCCTGATGACCGGAGCGGACGACTACGTGACAAAGCCCTTCTCTCCGGCGGAGCTGACTGCCAGAATTGATGCCCTGTTCCGCCGCATCGGCGGTGACAGCGCAGTGAGCTCGGAGTTTTTGACCCAGGGCCCCTTCGTGATGAATACCCGGAATCACACCCTGGAAAAGAACGGCGCCAGAATTCGTCTGACCCAGGTGGAATATGCCATTTTGAAGCTATTTATGCAAAATCCCGGCCGGGCCCTTTCCCGGGAGGACATCCTTGCCGCCGTGTGGGGGCGGGACTATGAGGGTGAACTGAAAATTGTAGACGTGAATATCCGGCGTCTGCGGATAAAAATTGAGGATGATACCGCCAATCCTACCTATATCACCACGGTGTGGGGCCTTGGCTATAAATGGGGCGCCTAAGATTTGATGAGAGGAAAGAAGAAACAGCGAGGCCTGCGAAGAAGGTGGATGGCCAATACGGTGGGCGTGGTTCTTGCCCTTGGACTGGTCTGCGTTGCCGCAGTTACGGCATCCTATGCCGTCTACTACTATTCCAATATGCAGGCGGATTTAACCCGTCGGGCCCAGTCCTCCACGTCCTTTTTTTCGGGCGGCTCCCATCAGGACTATACGGATTACTACCAGGCCTGCATCACTTACGCCAGGAGCTATGAGGCAAAGAATGTGATCGAGCTCCAGTTCATCGACAAAACCGGAGAATTGGTGGCGACCTCCTACGGTTTCTGGGGCAATGAGTCCCCGGAGACGCCGGAGATTGGCAGGGCGCTGGTTTCCCGGGGCTGTGAATCCTTTGTGGGGATGGATCCCATCACCCAGGAGCATGTTATGGCTATCTCCAGCCCGCTGATCTACAGCAGCGGCGAGGTGGTTGGCGTGTTCCGCTTTGTAACCTCCCTCTATATCGTTGATCGCCAGATCGTCTATGTGGCGGCTGTTGCATGTCTGACGCTGCTGGTTTTTCTGGCGGTAGTGCTGCTTAGCGGAAGCTATTTTATCCGCTCCATTATGGTTCCGGTGGCGGAAATAACCGAAAAGGCAAAGAGAATTGCCAACGGAAGCTATGGCGTCCAGATTCAAACCCGCTACGATGACGAAATCCGGGAATTGGCGGATACCATCAATGAGCTCTCCAGCAAAATCAGTCAGAATGAGAAGATGCAGGCGGAATTTATCTCCCAGCTCTCCCACGAGCTGCGCACCCCCCTTACGGTTATCAACGGATGGAGCGAGACGCTGCTGGCGGGGGACGACATGGATGACGACACACGCCAGGGCATGAAGATTATTTCCAGCGAAGCCAAGCGGCTGACAGAGATGGTGATGGAGCTGCTGGACTTTACAAGAATGCAGGACGGTAGAATGACGCTGACGGTGGAGCCCACGGACATCCGCAGTGTGTTTGAGGATACGGTGTATATGTACGGCAGCCGACTGGCCCAGGATGGGATAGAACTGGAGTATCTTGAAAATGATTCTGACATTCCGGAAATCCCCTGTGACGGCAAACGGCTGCGTCAGGTGTTCCTGAATGTGCTGGATAATGCCGCCAAGCATGGCAGGGATGGAAAGCGAATTGAGGCAAGCATCAGCTGCGAAAACGATCAGGTGATGGTGCGGATTCGTGACCACGGTCCTGGCATCCCGGAGGATGAGCTTGGCTTGGTGAAAAAGAAATTTTATAAAGGCAGCTCCAAGGCCAGAGGCACCGGCATTGGGTTGGCGGTGTGCGAAGAAATTATGCAGCTTCACAACGGCAAGCTGACCCTGGAAAATGCCCCGGGCGGAGGGACACTGGTTACCATTGCTCTTCCGGTTACCCAGTAGAGAAAGGATAATTATGGCTAAAACAAATCAATCTCCCGCAAAGGAGAAATTCAAAACCATGATCGGCGGACAGGCGCTGATCGAGGGAATTATGATGCGCGGCCCGGAAAAGGATGCCATTGTGGTTCGTTCCTCAAAGGGCTTGCAGACAGAGGTGCATCCGAGAAAGATTACTCCTGCGAAGTCCGTGAAGGGATGGCCCTTTATCCGGGGAATCTTCAATTTCTTTGATTCTCAGCTGGTGGGTATCAAGGCGCTGATGCGCTCGGCGGATCTGGCTCCTGAGGAAATGCAGGAGGAGCCCTCCAAGCTGGATTTGTGGCTGGAAAAGGCCTTGGGCAGCGAAACCTTTCAAAAGGTGGTTGTGGGTATTGCCATGGTTCTTGGGGTGGGACTGTCTGTGTTTCTCTTCTTCCTGCTGCCCATGGTGATTTCCGGCTTTCTGGACGGTGTGATTCAGAGCACACTGCTGCTGAACCTGGTGGAGGGTGTTATCCGCATGGGAATTTTCCTGGCCTATATGATCCTGATTTCCAGAATGAAAGAGATGAAGCGGGTTTTTGCCTACCATGGAGCGGAGCACAAAACCATCCGCTGCTACGAGGCGGCACTTCCGCTGACGGTGGAAAATGTCCGGGCCCAGACCCGGCTGCACCCCCGGTGCGGCACGAGCTTTTTGCTGGTGGTGATGGTGATTTCCATTTTGATTTTCTCCATTGCCTCCTCTGCGCTGCTGGCGCTGATTCCGTCCCTGGCTGCTATCCGGGGGAGCGGTCTGTATCGGGTGATTATGATCGCCTTTAAGCTGCTGCTGTTGCCGGTGGTGGTTGGCATCACCTATGAGATCAACCGCTGGGCAGGCAGACATGACAATTGGTTTACCCGGATCATCACCGCCCCGGGCATGTGGATGCAGTATTTTACCACCAATGAGCCGGACGACAGCATGATCGAAGTGGGTATTGCCGCCGTGACCGCTGTCCTTCCTGAAAAGGAAGGGAGTGACCTGTGGTAATGACCAATCGGGATTTGTATTTGGCTTCCCGAAATGCCCTGTCTCAGATGGAAACCCAGCAGTCCGCCGGACTGATTGCCAGAGATTTGATCTGTACCTTTTCCGGGAGAACCCCGGAACAGTTGCTGGGGGAGATTGACCGGCAGGCGGAGCAGGAGCTGGTTTCCAGAGTATATAGCGGCGTAAAACGGCTGCTGAATGAAGAGCCCCTGGCCTATGTATTGGGGGAGTGGGAGTTCTACGGATTGCCTCTGTTTGTCAGTCCTGATGTGTTGATTCCCCGGGATGATACCTGTGCGGTTACGGAGCTTGCCATCAACAAGGGACTCTTCCTGGACAAGGATCCCAGAATTTTGGATCTGTGCTGTGGCTCCGGCTGCATCGGCCTGGCCATTGCCAGCCGGGTGAAGGATGCCAGGGTCACCCTGGCGGATATTTCCAAGGAAGCCCTGGCGGTGGCGAAGAAAAACATTGCCAGAAACAAGCTGGGAGGCAGAGTGAGCACCTTCCAGGTGGATGCCCGGCAGGATCCTCCGGGATTTCTGGGGAAATTCGACATGATTGTTTCCAATCCCCCCTACGTCACGGGAGCGGAAATGGAGCAGCTTCCCAAAAGCGTCAGCGCTTTTGAACCCCATCTCGCTCTGTTTGGCGGAGAAGACGGCCTGGATTTCTATCGCTTGATTTTGGAGCACTATACCCGGGTTCTGAAGCCCGGCGGCTATCTCTGCTTTGAATTTGGGCTGAACATGGGTGACGCGGTGTGCAGCCTTCTGGAAAAAAAGGATTTCACCATTGTAGAGCGGAAGCGGGACTATCATGACAGAGAACGAGCTGTGCTGGCATGGTACAGCGGGAAAGGAATATGATTATGGCTACGAAGAAGACCGTATATGAAACACCAACCCCCGCATCGGACAAGAAAAAAGCCCTTCAGACTGCCTTGGCCCAGATCGATAAGAGCTTTGGCAAGGGCACAGTCATGCGCCTGGGTGACCGCCCTGAGATGAATGTGGAGGCCATTCCCACCGGCTCCCTGGCATTGGATGCCGCCTTGGGCATCGGCGGTGTTCCCAAGGGAAGAATCATTGAGATTTACGGCCCGGAATCCTCCGGTAAGACCACTCTGGCCCTGCACATTCTGGCCGAGGCCCAGAAGCGGGGCGGTGAAGTTGCCTTCGTGGATGCCGAGCACGCTCTTGACCCGGTCTATGCCGCCGCTCTGGGGGTGGATACCGACAATTTGCTGGTTTCCCAGCCGGATACCGGCGAGCAGGCTCTGGAAATTACCGATGCACTGGTTCGCTCCGGTGCAGTGGATGCGGTGGTTGTGGACTCCGTGGCCGCTCTGGTGCCCAAGCAGGAAATTGAAGGGGAGATGGGCGATACCTTCGTGGGCTTACAGGCCCGGCTCATGTCCCAGGCTCTGCGAAAGCTGGCAGGCACCATTTCCAAAACCAACTGTGTGGTCATCTTCATCAACCAGTTGCGCATGAAGATTGGCGTGATGTATGGCAATCCCGAAACCACCACCGGCGGCAATGCCCTGAAATTCTACGCTTCCGTCCGTTTGGATGTGCGCCGTGTGGAGGCCATCAAGGAGGACGGCAGCGTGGTGGGAAATAAGACTCGGGTTAAGGTGGTCAAAAACAAAGTGGCGCCCCCCTTCCGAGAGGCGTTCTTCGACATCATGTATGGCCAGGGCATCTCCAAATGGGGTGAACTGGTGGATTTGGCTGTCCAGATGGACATTGTCCAGAAGAGCGGAAGCTGGTTCAGCATGGGTGATGAACGAATTGGCCAGGGCAAGGACAGTGTAAAGGCCTATTTACAGGCGAATCCCGAGATCGCCGACCGGGTGGAGGCCCAGGTTCGGGAGAATCTGTGGAAGATTTCCGGCGGGACGCCCAAGGCCCCTGCCAAAGCGGCAGAGCGTCCCATCGCTGTAAGCGCCGACGATTTTAACGATGAGGATTGAGCTCCTGAAAACCACGCCGGATCGGGCGGGGCGGTATTTCGTTCAGTTCGACGATGGGAGAACCCTCCGGCTCTACAGACAGACGGTGGAGGATTTTGGATTATATCCCGGCATGGAGTTTTCCCCGGAGCAGTTTGAGAAGCTGACCGCTGCCGGAGAGAAGCTGTCCGCCAAGATGCGGGCGGTGCGGATCGTGTCCGCCTCCAATGTCTCCAAAAAGGAACTGGAGAGCCGTCTGATTCAAAAGGGGGAAAAGGCATCTGATGCCAAGCAGGCAATAAGCTGGCTGGTGGAATTAAATCTGCTGGATGACAATAAGACCGCTGAGCAGATCGTTCATTCCTGCATTTCCAAGGGCTACGGCCCGGCGAAGGCCAAACAGGTGCTCTATGAAAAGCGCATTCCAAGGGAGCTTTGGGAGTCCGCCTTGGCGGATTACCCGGATCAGAGGGAAAAGATGATCTCTTTTCTCAAATCAAAAATAACCGACCCATCGGATCAGCGGGCAGTGAAGCGGGCTGTGGATGCGCTGATTCGGCGGGGACACAGCTACCGGGCAATCCGGGAAGCGCTGAGCGAACTCTCGTTTGATACCGATGATTTTCCGGAGGATGAGTAAATGGCGATAATTGGATTTATTTCTCTTGGCTGTGCCAAGAATCAGGTGGACTGTGAGCGGATGATGTACCGGGTTCAAGAGGCGGGGCATACTGTCACCGGGGAGCTGGACGGCTGTGATGTGGTGGTCATCAACACCTGCGGGTTCATCGATTCGGCGAAGTCCGAGGCCATCGACCACATTCTCATGGCCGGTGCAATGAAGGCGGAGGGACGGATCGGGAAGATTTTGGTCACCGGCTGCCTTTCCCAGCGGTATCAAGAGGAGATTCTGAAAGAAATGCCCGAGGTGGATGGCATTTTGGGCACGGGAAGCTTCCCCCAGATCGTCCCCGCCATTGAAGCTCTGTTGGAGGGAAAGCTGATTTCTCAATTTGACTCCATTGACGCACCGGAGGAGGAGAGCTGGCGGATTCTTACCACCCCTGCCCACTATGCCTACATAAAAATTGCCGAGGGCTGTGACAACCACTGCTCCTACTGCGTCATTCCATCCCTTCGGGGCAAATACCGCAGCAGGCAGATGGATGATGTGCTCTATGAAGCCAGAATGCTGGCCAGCACCGGTGTGAAGGAGCTGATTGTGGTTGCCCAGGATACCAGCCGCTACGGCACCGATTTACCCGGCCACAAGCGGCTGCTGCCGCAGCTGCTTCGTGAGCTTGCCAGGATTGACGGAATCCATTGGATTCGTGTGCACTATGTTTACCCGGATGAAATTGATGACGAATTCATCCAGGTCATGGCTGAGGAGCCCAAAATTGTGAAGTATCTGGATATTCCCATCCAGCACTGCAACGACGGTATTTTGAAGCTGATGAACCGCCGGGGTGACGGCGCATTTCTGCGGGGGCTGATCCGGAGGCTCCGCAGCGGCATTCCCGGTCTGGTGATTCGCACCAGCCTGATTACCGGACTGCCCGGTGAGGGAGAGACGGAATTTCAGGAGCTGCTGGACTTCCTGAGTGAGCTTCGGCTGGAACGGGCAGGAGCCTTTCCCTTCTCTCCGGAGGAGGGAACCACAGCCGCCCGGATGGAGCATGTGGACTCGGACATTGCCATGGAGCGGGCCCAAAGGGTGGAGCTGCTACAATCGGAAATCATGGATGATTACAATGCCTCCATGATTGGAAAGACGCTGGAGGTCCTGGTGGATGGCTTTGATGAGGAATTTGAGCAGTTCTATGGCCGCACCTACGCTGACTCCCCGGAAATTGACGGACGGGTCTGGATTGCCTGCCAGGAGCCGCTGCAAGAAGGGGACTTTGTACAGGTTCGCCTTGACGGAACTCAGGACGGAGATTTGACGGGCTATTTGGTCGGGGAGGATTCTCAATGACAACTGCCAGTAAAATAACCCTGGTTCGGGTGTTTTTAATTCCTGCGCTGATGATAACCATGTACCTGAGCAGAGGTGTTTCAGGCCTGTGGATGCGGATTTCTCTCCTTCTGTTCATTACGGCCAGCATTACAGATTACATCGACGGACAGATAGCCAGGAAATGCAACCAGGTGAGTGATTTCGGCAAATTCCTGGATCCCCTGGCAGACAAGCTTCTTACCATTGCGGTAATGGCTATGTTCTGTGAGTGGGGGCAGTTCCCCGCCTGGGCGCTGATGGTGGTGCTTACCAGAGAGTTCGCGGTCAGCGGATTGCGGATGGTGGCTGCAGGCAAGGGCACTGTGATTGCAGCCGGATGGGGCGGCAAAGTGAAAACCGCCAGCACCATGGTGGGGCTGTGCCTCCTGCTGGCTTTTCCCCAGAATGCTTTTCTGATTTGGCTTGTCTCCGCTGTGATTATCCTCACCACGGTCTGGTCGGGGATAGAATATTTCATCCAGAACTGGAGCTGCCTGTGGGAATAAGATAATCAGCCCTTTCATCGGGGCTGATTTTCTTCTGGCATTTCGGGGCTGGGTGTGCTATAATCAATCCACATTTTTGATATGAAGAGGTTTTGTACAATGAATGAAAAGGAAATCGGCGAAATCCGCCGCCATCTGCGCCGTGATCGCAGTAACATGACCGCCATTTATGGCTGCTTTGTCAACGATAATAAGGAAATTATCGCCGAATATCGGGCAAGTACCGGCATTATGTCCGAGAATGAAGCGGACAAGTATTTTGCTATCCTCCGAAAGGCTTTGTCCGGCTCCCTGGGTAAGAATTTGATCGATTTAACCTTCAAAACCAGCCAGGTGGCCGGGAGCCCGGAGCATGAGCTGCTGATGAAGCTTCGGGAATCCAAACTCCAGGAAGAGGAGCTTCGGATGAATCTCTATAAAAAGATTATTGACACCCTGGTGCTGGAGGGGAATTACTTGATTCTGTTGGGCTGTGATTCCTATGACGTGCCCTTCAAAAGCAAGGACGATACTCTGCAAAATGATTCCGCCGATGAGACCTTTACCTACCTTGTCTGCGCCGTCTGCCCGGTAAAGCAGACCAAGCCCAACCTGCATTATGTGCCGGAGGAGAAGACCTTCCATGACGGGGCCATGAATCAGCCGGTGTCCGCTCCGGAGGTTGGGTTCCTGTTCCCGGCCTTCGACAACCGCTCCACCAATATCTACAACGCCCTCTACTATACCCACAACACCAAGGAAAACCAGGACGCTCTCATTGAGGCGGTATTCAATACCCCCATTCCCAAGCCTGCGGCAGAGCAGAAAAAGTGTTTTGAGGCCCTGCTCACCACTGCCCTGGGGGAGGAGTGCAGCCTGGATGTGGTGCAGACCGTCCATGAGCAGCTCCGGGAGCGGATGGAGCTTCACAAGGAGAGCAAGGTACCCGACCCCCTGTTGATTGACAAAGAGGTGCTCAAAGATGTGCTGACCTCCTGCGGCGTGTCTGAGACCGGTGTTTCCACCTTCAGCGTCCAGTATGATGAGGCCTTCGGCTTTGAAGCGGAGCTTCACCCCAAGAACATCATCGACAGCAAGCACTTCGAGATCACAACGGCGGACATTGCCATCAAGGTGGACCCCACCCGTGCCGACCTGGTGGAGACCCGGGTGATCGGTGGCGTAAAGTACATTCTAATCAATGCCGATGAGAATGTGGAGGTCAACGGTGTGAGCATTCACTTCCAGGGAGAAAAAGAAGCCGCACCCGTCTAATAGAATCGCCGCCCACGGCAGACTGCTGTGGGCGGCGATTTGATGTACAATTATTTGCTGTTTTTCACGGCGTTCAGGATGATCTCGGCACACTGCTCAAAGCCAAGAACGCTGGTATCCAGACAGATGTGATAATTTTGAGACAGCCCCCAGGTTCGGCCGGTGTAATGCTGGTAGTTCAGCCGACGGCGTTTATCTCGGGTGGCGATCCGACCCTCGGGATTTTTTTCGTTGGGGTTGGCTTCCAAAACTCTTTTCACTCGGGAGGGAATGTCCGCATGAAGATAGACGTTTAGAACATCCTTGCGATCCTTCAAAATGTAGTCGGCGTTTCGGCCCACGATGACGCAGGGCCCTTTCTCTGCCAACTGAAGAATCACATTACACTGCACATTCCACAGGTAATCCGAAGTGGAAAGTCCATTCATCACGCCGGGAACACCCTGAGGGGCAAAGGCGTAGGAGAACACGCTGCCGCTGGGGGAGTGCTCGCCGTGCTCCTCGATGAATTTCGGAGCGAAGCCGGATTCCTCTGCCACATGCTCAACCAGCTTTTTGTCATAAAAGGGAATACCCAGTTTTTCGGCAATCATGTGGCCCACCGGTTGCCCGCCGGCACCATATTCTCTGCTGATAGTAATGATTCTTTTTTCCATAGTATTGCCTCCTTGCTGAGTGGTTACTTCTATTATAGTCACTTTTGCTGAAAATGTCAACTGAAAAGCAATTAAATTGGTGAGGCTGCTGATTTGTTCTGGTGCTACTTCTCCAAAATTCCAACAAATGCAGACAAAGCGTCGATTTTCGCCGCTCCGGAAACTCTGGAGAAAGCGACGTTTCCGGCTTGGCGTGCATCCACAAAAACGCCCCAATTCCCGTCGGGCAGTGAAATTTCCGCAGAATGGTTCGTGGGATTGAAAGCGGCAATAATCCACTCCTTTTCACCGTTTATCGAAAATGCGGCAATTTCCTCCGGGGTGTCTGGCAGCAGGGTAATCCGCTGGATTACCTGGTCTGAATCCGCCATGCGGAAGAGAGCATGGGCCCTGCGCAGGGCCAGCAACCCCTGATAATATTGGAGGGTCTTCTGAACCTCCGGCTCTGTCAAGCGGTTCCATTTCAGACCGTTGATTCGGTCGGAGGAACGGTAGCTGTTTCCCACATACTTGCCTGCCTGATTCTTCTTGGAGCGAAGCATTTCCTCTCCCGCACCAAAGAAGGGGATGCCTGTGCTCAGCAGATTGAAGGCTGCGGCAAGCCGGCTTCTTCTGGCAATCTCCCCTTCGTCCGCCTGGGGAAGGGCCTCGGCGATGCGGTCGTGGAGGGTGTGGTTGTCATGACAGGAGATATAGTTCACGATCTGATTGGGCTCACAGCTCCAATCCATCCGCCCCTGGAAGCAGCGAAGCAGCTGCTCTTTGGATACGGGAGCCCCGGATACATAGCCTGGCAAATGGTAATCAAAAACGGAGCCCCGGAGGGTGTCCCGGATGGTATCGTTGAAGAAGGCAAACTGTGGAAGTCGCCAGGCATTTGCCTGAACAGCCAGAGAAATATTCGATTTGGTCACTTGGGTGAAAAGATCCCATCCTTCTCCGTAGAAAATAACCTGGGGATGCGTTTTCCGGACTGTGGAGATGACCTGTTGAATGGTAGTCACATCCAGCAGACCAACCAGGTCAAACCGAAAACCATCAATGTGGTACTCATCCACCCAAAAATTCACAGAGTCTACAATGTATTTGCGAACCATTGCCCGCTCGGAAGCGGTGTCGTTGCCGCAGCAGGAGCCGTTGGAGAAAATCCCGGATTGGTCTTCCCGGCTGAAATATCCGGGTACAATTTGGTTCATGGGGAATTCAAGAGTGTGATACACGTGGTTGTAGACCACATCCATAATCACGCCCAATTTATTTTGGTGCAGGGCGTGAACCATCTGCTTCATCTCCCGGATACGGGTAAAGCCGTCAAAGGGGTCGGTGGCATAGGAGCCCTCCGGTACGTTGAAGTTCATGGGGTCGTAGCCCCAGTTGTATTCCTTCCCAGGATTTGCCTCGTCCACAGAGCCATAGTCGTACACCGGCATCAGATGAATGTGGGTGACGCCAAGATTTTTAATATGGGCCAGTCCTGTGGGCTGCCCGGATTTCAGTTTTGTTCCCGTTTCCGTCAGACCCAGAAATTTTCCCTTGTGCACAATTCCAGAGGAAGAATGGCTGGACAAATCCCGGATGTGAAGCTCATAAATTACGCAATCGGTGTAATTCTCATAGGCGACCGTCAGCTTGTCCTCTTTCCAACCCTGGGGATTGGTGCTTTCCAGGTCGCAGATCATGGCACGTTTTCCGTTGACCCCGGTGGCTACGGCATAGGGGTCGCAGGCTTCCACGGTTTGCCCCCCCACATTTACCAGATAGGTATAGTAAACCCCATTCAGGTCGCCCTGGGCAGTGGCCATCCAGGTTCCCTTTTCTCCCGGAGCCATGGGAATGTTCTGGAAGGATTCTTCCTCTCCCGGGGTGCCGGAGCGGTAGAGGCAAATCCGGGCCCATTGGGCCGTGGGAGCCCATAGACGGAAAAAGGTGCTCTGGGCGCTCCAATGGGCTCCCAGGTCTGTTCCTGCATAGGTAAATTTCTGTTCAAAGGAATTGGAGCTGTATTCTTGGTACATGGAACTCTACCTTTCTTCAGTTGCTGGAAGAATCATATCATATGGCAGAAAATCTGTAAAGAACAGAAGAAGGAAAAAGTCACCGGCTCCCCTCAGAAAGCCGGTGAAAAATTATGATAGGAGAGCAAGGGCCTTTTGCATGCGGGAGACGGTGGCGTCATAGCCCAGAATCTGCATTACGGTGTACAGGTCAGGGGAGTTGGTCTTTCCGGTCACTGCCAGCCGCAGGAAGGTGGATACATCCGCCACGGTACCGGGGAAGGCGGCGGGGTCTGCCTTGTAGGCCTTCATATCAGTGGTGAAGCCCAGGTCACTGGTGATGTCCTTTACTTTGTCAAACCAGGTGTTGGCATCGTCCTGGGGGTCAAAGCGATCCAGGAACTTGGTGAGGGCGCTGCGGATGACGCACTTGTCAAATTTCTCCTCAAAGACAGGCGCTTCCAGGTATTCATCATAGAAGAAGCCCAAATACGCCTTCGCCTCCGACCAGACGGCAATGTCCTTGCGGGGCTTCTTTCCGCCTCTTCCAATGGCAAGAATTTTCTGGGCAAAATCCGGGTTTGCTTCCAGTTTCTGGGCGAATTCCGGGTCAAACTCCTTTGCCCACTCCAAAAGCAGAGCATAAACCTGGCAGGCATCCATCTTGGCAATCACATTTTTGGATACATCACAGAGCTTGGCATAGTCGAATAGGTTCCCGGCGGGATTCAGCTTCTTGGGACTGAACTTGAAATCTGTGGCAGGGGCATCGGGATTGGCTCGCCGCCAGTCCTCATAGTTGGAGTTTAAGAGGGTCATGATGTATTCATAAACCGCCTGGACAGGGAAGCCCTCCGCTTTGTAGTAGGTCAGGGCAAGCTCCGGGTCCTTCCGCTTGGAAAGCTTCCGCTTGGAGGTGCCGTCCATCTTCATCAGCGGCCCAATGTGGACGTATTTGGGAAGCTTAAAGCCCAATGCCTTAAACAGCTGAATGTGGAAGGGGAGGCTGGGCAGCCACTCGTCCCCCCGCACCACATGGGTTGTGCGCATCAGGTGATCGTCCACCGCATGGGCGAAGTGGTAGGTGGGGATGCCGTCGGATTTCAGGAGAACCTGATCAATGTTGTTCTCAGTGACGGTGAGCTCGCCCTTGACCAGATCGTTAAATTTGAACTGCTTGGAGGCATCTCCGGTGGAGCGGAAGCGAAGCACCCAGCTTTTGCCTGCTTCAACTTGAGCACGAATGTCCTCCAGAGGGCGGTCACGCCAGATGGCGTAGTCGCCATAATAGCCGGTGGTTTCCTTGGCGGCCTCCTGTTTTTCCCGCATGGCGGAAAGCTCCTCCTCCGTGCAGAAGCAAGGATAGGCCATGCCCTGCTGAACCAGCTTTTTGGCGTAGACATGGTAGATTTCTGCCCGCTGCCGCTGGCGGTAGGGGCCATAGTCCCCCTTGTCCCCGTCCATCACGGCGCCCTCGTCAAAATGGATGCCATAGTGCTTCAGCGTCTCAATCAGTACCTCCACGGCACCGGGAACCTCCCGCTTGGCATCGGTATCCTCCACCCGTAGAAAGAGGACTCCACCGCTCTGGTGGGCCATCCGCTCGGAGGTCAGACCCTGCACCAGATTTCCCAGATGGACAAAGCCGGTGGGGGAGGGGGCCATACGGGTGATTACCGCTCCCTCGGGCACGCTTCTCGGGGGGTATTTTTCTTCCAGTTCCTCCGGCGTCATGGTGACGTGGGGGAACAGAAGCTCAGCGAGCGCTTGATAATCCATATTCGTCTACCTCTTTGTTCTTGATAATTTCTTCCTAGAGTATAGCACACGGAGGGTGGGAAATCAATGAAAAAATGGGAAATTCCATCTGCTCTCCACTTGACAAACCCGAACCCCAGTGCTATGCTATAGAAAATTTCTACGGAGGTATGACAATGTACGGTTGCATCGGCAAGTGCTATCCCGCTGCCCGGTTCGTTCCTGCTTTTTGGTATGGGAACGGGCCTACATTGTCGTGCTCGGATTTTCACGGATAGCCCGTGAAATGAAGAAAATGCGGTGCAGGCTTTCTGATTTTCAGAGCCTGCGCCTTTTTTTATTTGCAAGGAGGTAAGAAAAATGGAAGTGATGAAAGAACTGGCGGAATACTACGGTAATTATGACGAGGATAACCGCCTGCGTTCCCGGCATGGGATGGTGGAGTTTTTGACCACCATGCGTTATGTTGACAATTATCTTCGCCCCGGAATGGGTATTTTGGAGATCGGGGCAGGAACCGGCCGGTACAGCCATGCTCTGGCTCAGCGGGGGTATGCTGTGGACGCTGTGGAATTGGTACAGCACAACATTGATGTGTTCCGGGAAAAAACCCTGCCTGGGGAGAACGTGACCATCCGTCAGGGCAATGCAATGAACCTGGATATGCTGAAAAGCGACACCTATGACATTACCCTGCTGCTTGGGCCTATGTACCATCTGTTCACCTTGGAGGATCAGCGCAAAGCCCTGTCCGAGGCGATCCGGGTGACGAAGCCGGGGGGCATCGTATTTGCTGCCTATTGTGGTAATGAGGCTACCCTGATCCAGTTCTGCTTCCAGCAGGGGATGCTCCGGGAGAAACGATACCAGGAGCTGGTGGACCCGGTGACCTTTAAGGCGTCCAGTTATCCTACGGAGCTGTTCCAGCTGTATCGGAAGGAGGACATCGACGCCCTGATGGAAGGGTTCCCTGTGACCAGGCTGCACTATGTGGGGACGGATATGGCAACCAACTATATGCGCAAGGAGGTGGATGACATGGACGACGAATTTTTCGGACTGTATCTGCGATACCACTATGCGATCTGTGAGCGTACCGACTTGGTAGGAGCATCCCACCACCTGCTGGATGTTTTCCGCAGGGACATATAAAATCTCCTTGCGCTCAGGGCAAGACTATGGTAAAATATTTAAAAACCAATTCAGAATCGAGGCCTTTATCATGGATGAAATCAAAGAAAAGAAGAGAATGCTCTCCGGCATCAAGCCCTCCGGCGATCTGACCCTGGGAAGCTACCTGGGGGCCATTAAGAACTGGGCTGAGCGGGCAAAGGAGTACGACTGCTTCTATTTTATGGCCGATCTGCACGCCATTACCGTTCGTCAAAATCCTGCCGATCTTCGCCGCCGGACGCTGGAGCAGCTTGCCCAGTATATCGCCTGCGGCCTGGACCCGGAGAAAAACACCCTGTTCATTCAGAGCCATGTCCGCCAGCACGCAGAACTGGGGTGGGTGCTGAACTGCTATGCCATGTTTGGCGAGCTGAGCAGAATGACCCAGTTTAAGGACAAATCCGCAAAGAACGCCGATAACATCAACGGCGGTCTGTTTACCTATCCCAGCTTGATGGCAGCGGATATTCTGCTGTACCAGCCGGATTATGTGCCCGTGGGAGAGGATCAGAAGCA
>Ga0129308_1002359_pt1 | contig 16213 bp, 11 predicted proteins | sample L827metagenome_FD_94440 | JGI IMG/M metagenome (GOLD analysis project Ga0129308, IMG submission 94440) | Ring-tailed lemur group fecal microbial communities from Wisconsin, USA - L827 metagenome | ecosystem: Host-associated > Mammals > Digestive system > Large intestine > Fecal | place: USA...
ACGTTATTCCAGTCAAGCAGGAGAACCGGGGAAAGTTCCCCGGCATCGTCCACGATCAGTCTTCCACAGGCGCTACGCTGTTCATCGAACCTCAGGCCGTGGTGGATATGAACAACGAGCTGCGGGAGCTGGAGCTGGCGGAAAAGAAGGAGATGCACCGTATCCTGTCCGAGCTCTCCGCCCGGATCGGAGGGGCGTCCGCAGAGCTTCAGAGCAATCAGAAGCTTTTGGTACAGCTGGATTTTATCTTTGCCAAGGGCAAGCTGGCCGCGGCGCAGCGGGCCACGGAGCCACTGATCAACGACAGAGGATATCTGCGGATCAGAGAAGGGCGCCATCCCCTCATCGATCCCCAAAAGGTAGTCCCTATCAACGTTGCGCTGGGAAAGGACTACGACACGCTGGTAGTGACGGGTCCCAACACGGGAGGAAAGACCGTAACGCTGAAGACCGTCGGACTGTTTGTGCTGATGGCTCAGAGCGGTCTGCACGTTCCCGCTCTGGGGGGGACGGAGATGCCGGTGTTCGCCAAAGTCTTTGCGGACATCGGGGATGAACAGAGCATCGAACAGAGCCTGTCCACCTTTTCCTCCCACATGCAAAACATCGTGGGAATCGCGGAGGATGCGGATGATGCCACTCTGGTACTGCTGGATGAATTGGGAGCGGGGACGGACCCCACGGAGGGAGCGGCCCTGGCCATCTCCATACTGGAATATCTGGGAGACAGAGGGGCGAAGACCATCGCCACCACCCATTACACGGAACTGAAAAAATATGCCATCTCCACCCCGGGCGTGCAGAACGCCTCCATGGAATTCAACGTGGAGACGCTGTCGCCCACCTACAGGCTGGTCATCGGCATACCCGGCAAGTCAAACGCCTTCGAGATATCCCGAAAGCTGGGCCTGTCTCAGTCCATCATCGGTCACGCCAGAACGCTGCTGGAAAAGGGCGACATCGAGTTTGAGGACGTCATCACCAAGATCGAGCAGGACAAGAAAGAGGCGGAGGATGAGAGAGACGAGGCCATCGCCCTGAATCTGGCCATGAAAAAGCAGAAGGAAGCGCTGGAGCAGCGGGAGCAGAGACTTGCCGAACAGCGGGAAAAGATCCTGTCCAGGGCCAAAGAAGAAGCCAGAGATATGCTGCGGGAGGCCAAGGAGTTCGCCGATCAGGTGCAGAAGGAACTGCGGGAGCTGGAGCGGGTCAAAGACCCCGCCGAGCGGAACCGCAGACAGGAGAACGCAAGAAAACGGATCAGAGAAGTTTCCGGGCGTTATCAGGATAAGGTGGAGGTACAGGAGAACGCCGATCCGGTCAGACCGGGCGAACTGAAGCCCGGCATGCGGGTGCGGGTGCTGAGTCTGGACCAGAAGGGCAACGTTCTGACGCTGCCCGACGACAAGGGAGATCTTCAAGTTCAGGTTGGGCTGCTGAAGGTCACTGTGAATATTAAAAATATTTCCGTCATCAGGGAAAACGGTTCAAAGAAGGATGCGAAAAAGACGCGTTTCGGCGCCATGTACCGAAGTAAAGCCCAGAGCGTCTCCATGAGCATCAATGTTGTGGGAAAGAATCTGGATGAGGCGGAAATGCTGGTGGATAAATATCTGGACGACGCCTTCATGGCAGGGCTGCACGAGGTCACCGTCATTCACGGGCGGGGCGCGGGCATCCTCAAGGAAGGGCTGGCGCAGATGTTCCGCCGCCACAGACACGTGGACAGCTTCCGAAAGGGAGCGTATAACGAGGGCGGCGACGGAGTCACCATCGTCACGATCAAATAAAGTCGGATCGTATCTGATCGAGCGACCATAGAGAGGTGCAATATGTATATAGTGAGCGGATGTCTGGTGGGGATACCGTGCAAGTACAACGGAGGAACAAATACCGTCTCGGCGCTGAAGGATTATCTGAAAGGAAAAAGCTACGTAGCCGTCTGCCCGGAGACCATGGGAGGCCTGGAAGCACCACGGCCCCCGGCCGAACTGCAGCAGGGCAGGGTGAAAAATCCCTTTGGGGAGGACCTGACGGAGGCGTTTCAGCGGGGAGCGGAAAAAGCCTATGAGCGGGCGCGAAAAAAGGCGGAGGAAGCCGGAGAAGAGCTGACTCTCGCCATACTGAAAGCGCGCAGTCCCTCCTGCGGATCGGGAAAAGTCTACGACGGGACTTTCAGCAGAGTCACCGTGGACGGAGACGGTCTCTTCGCCGCTCTCCTGAAGGAGAAAGGCATTCCGGTCATGACGGAGGAGGAGTTTATCGAGCAATTCGTGGAAGCTGAAAAGGTGATAAAATAGGAGGATAGTGTCATGCTGAACATGAAAGAAAAAATCGCGGGTCTGCTGGCCGGCCACATCGAGGGACTGGACCAGTCGGAGATCGCAAAACTCATTGAGATCCCGCAGGACAGCAAGATGGGGGACTACGCGTTTCCCTGCTTCCGCCTGGCCAAGACCATGCGCAGGGCGCCGGCCCAGATCGCGGCGGAGCTGGCGGGAAAGATCGCTGGAGATCCGCTCTTTGCAAAAGTGGAGAGCGTAAACGCGTACCTGAATATGTTCATTGATCGGGCGGAATTCACAAGAGAGGTGATGGAAGCGGTCATCAGTGAAAAGGACCGCTACGGAGCCAGCGACGTGGGCGGGAACCGCCCCGTGGTCGTGGAGTTTTCCTCTCCGAACATCGCCAAGCCCTTTCACATCGGCCACATCAGAAGTACCGTCATCGGAAATTCCATCAACAAGATCTATTCCTTCCTGGGCTACAATGTGATCCGCATCAATCACCTGGGCGATTACGGAACGCAGTTCGGCAAGATGATCGTAGCCTACAGACGGTGGGGGAAAAAGGAAGACGTCATAAACGAGCCCATCAAGACGCTCCTGGGTTATTACGTCAAATTCCATGAGGAGGCGGAAAAGGATCCCACGCTGGAGGACGAGGCGAGAGCCGTATTCACCAGGCTGGAAAACGGCGAGAAAGAAGAGACAGAGCTGTGGCAGTGGTTCCGGGACGAGAGCCTGAAGGAATTCAGCCGGGTCTACAAGATGCTGGGGATCGAGTACGATTCCTACGCCGGCGAGAGCTTTTATTCCGACAAGATGCCCAGGATCCTGAGGGAACTGAAGGAAAAAGGGCTGCTTGAGGATTCTCAGGGCGCCCAGATCGTGGATCTGGAAAAATACGGACTGCCCCCGGCGCTGATCACCAAGAGCGACGGTTCTTCCCTGTATATAACCAGAGATATCGCCGCCGCCGTATACAGAAAAGAGACCTATGATTTCTATAAGAACATTTACGTGGTCGCTTCCCAGCAGAACCTGCACTTCCAGCAGTGGATCCAGGTGGTGGAGCTCATGGGCTACGATTGGGCCCGTTCCTGCATCCACGTACCCTTCGGACTGGTGAGCCTGGAGGAGGGCACCATGTCCACCCGCCACGGCCGCGTGGTCTTTCTGGAGGACGTGCTCAACCGGGCGGTGGAGCAGACCAAGGAAGTCATCAGAGAGAAGAACGTCAATACGGAGTGTATCGACGAGACCGCTCAGATGGTGGGCATCGGCGCGGTCATGTTCCAGGAACTCTCCAACAACAGGATCAAGGACTATGTGTTCTCCTGGGATAAAGTGCTGAATTTTGACGGCGAGACAGGACCTTACGTCCAGTACACCCACGCCAGAGCCGCCAGCGTTCTGCGCAACGCCGGAGCGGCTGCGGATAAAGCCCTGGCGGACGCGGCCTCAGCCGACATGTCCTACATCGGCGGAGACAGCGCCTACGAGCTGGCCAAGCTGATCTACCGCTTCCCTGAAGTCGTGCTGGACGCCGGTGAAAAGTACGAGCCCTCCGTGGTCACGCGGCACATTGTGGACGTGGCTCAGTGTTTCAATAAGTTCTATCACGACGAGCACATACTCGTGGACGATGAAAAGGAGAAGGAAGCCAAGCTGATCCTCACTTACGCTGCAAAGCAGACAATAAAGAACGGTCTGTGGCTGCTGGGGATTCAGGCTCCCGAAAAGATGTAAGATGCGTTACGAAGGAAATATATTCAGACCGCCCAGCGAGGCGAGAAGCTATATTCTGCAGGTCACGGTGGGGTGCGCTCACAACAAGTGCACCTTCTGCGACATGTACAAGGATAAGAAATTTCACCTGCGAAAGCTGGAAGATGTGCTGGAAGACCTGCGCATGGCACGCAAATATTACAGCCGGGTGGATAAGATCTTTCTGGCCGACGGCGACGCCCTGTGCCTGAAAAACGAAAAACTGCTGGCGATACTGGCGGAGATCCGCAGGATCTTTCCAGAGTGCCGGCGGGTAGGGATCTATGGATCCGCCCGGGATGTGCGCAGAAAGACGCCGGAGGAGCTGGCGGAGCTCCGCGACAGCGGCGTGGGCATCATCTATATCGGCGCGGAGTCCGGCAGCGACAAGGTGCTCAGCGCCATCTGCAAGGGCTCCACCCGGGCTGAGCTCATCGAGGCCGTGCGCAAGATCGAAGACGCGGACATCGCCTCCTCCGTCACCTTCATCTCCGGGCTTGCCGGCCGGGACGGATGGCGGGAGCACGCCGTGGAGAGCGGTACCATGATCAGCGAGATGGAGCCGTCCTACGTGGGACTGCTGACGCTGATGACAGGCCCCGGAGCCCCGCTGACAGAGGAGATCCGGGAAGGACGGTTTCAGCTGCTGAGTCCCCAGGAGGTCATGCTGGAGACGGAGCTTATGCTGGAACATATCAACGTGGACCGGCCCTGCGTATTCCGCAGCAACCACGCCTCCAACTATCTTTCCCTGAAAGGCGACCTGCCGCAGGACAAGGAGCGCATGCTGTCCCAGATCCGCTATGCCAAGGAACACGCTGACGTCCTGAAGGAAGAGTACTTCCGCATGCTGTAATTGTAAAAAAGTTTCCTTAGAAAACTTATTCGCCCTGCTGGCTCACTTCCACAAGGCAAACTTTTTTGAAACATAGGAAATATCGTCGGACGATATTTCCTATGTTATAAAAAACCGGCGGGAGGCCGCGATGAAACTGCTACTGACAACCTTGAATGCCAAATACGTCCACTCCAATCTGGCGCTGAAATATCTCTACGCGGCAGCGATGGAAAAGCGGGTGCCGGCGGAGCTGCGGGAGTTTACCATCAATAACGACGACGATTATATCTTCTGCGAGCTGATCCGGGGGGACTATGAACTGGTCTGCTTTTCCTGCTATGTGTGGAACATTGAGCGAACGCTCTATCTGGCTGAGAATCTGAAGAAGGCCAGACCGGAGACGAAGATCCTGCTGGGGGGACCGGAGGTCAGTTTCGATGTGGAACGTATACTCTGGGAGCATCCGTTTGTGGATTTTCTCATCGCGGGGGAAGGGGAACGGGTCTTCTCCCTGCTGCTTGAGGCACTGGCCCTGGGGGAGCGTTCACTGACGGAACCGGATCTCAGGGGCATCCCGGGACTGGCGTTCCGGCGGGAGGAGCGGATCCGCGCCAATCCGTCCGCTGCGCCTGAAGTCTTTGAGAGCATACCGTTTCCCTACCACACGCTGCCCTGTGAGGACGACAAGGTGGCCTACTACGAATCGGTGCGGGGCTGTCCCTTCCGCTGCGCCTATTGTCTGTCCTCCGTGGATAAGACCATCCGGGCGCTTCCCATGTCGCGGGTCAGGACGGATCTGAGCTATTTCATATACAAGAGGGTGAAGCAGGTCAAGTTCATCGACAGGACCTTTAACTACGATCCCCGGCGCTGCGCGGAGATCATGGAATATTTAGTGACCAACGATAACGGTGTGACCAATTTTCACTTTGAAGTCTGCGGGGATCTCATCGACGAGGCCATGCTTGAGCTGCTGTCCAGAGCCCGGCCGGGACTGTTTCAGCTGGAGATCGGCGTGCAGTCCACCAATCCGGCCACGCTGGAGAGCATCCGCCGCAGCTGCGATTTCCCGCGGCTGGCCAGAAATGTGGAGCGCATCAGGAACTTCGGCGGCGTACATCTTCATCTGGATCTGATCGCCGGGCTTCCCTACGAAGATTACCTCACATTCAAGAAGTCCTTTAACGACGTCTACCGGCTGAGGCCCCACGATCTGCAGCTGGGTTTTCTCAAGCTGCTGCCCGGCACGCCGCTGCGGGACATGACCGCAGAATACCGCTACGTCTTTCGCAGACAGGCGCCCTATGAGGTCATCTCAAACGCGTTTCTGTCGGCGGACGGCCTGGCGAGGCTGAAGATGGTGGAGAACGTGCTGGATCTGTACTATAACCGGGGCGGCTTTGAGGAGACGGTGGAGCGGGCGGCCTGCGTGCTCTGGGATACGCCGTTTGATTTTTATCAGGACCTGGCAAATTACTATTATGTCTCCGGGCATCAGCATCGGTCCCACAGGAAAGAAGATCTTTACCGCATTCTTTACGCCTTCTTTCACTGGAGAAACGGAAAAACAGAGGAATTGGAAGATCATCCCGGCAGGCGGGAGACCATCGTCTTCGAGCTGCTGGAGAGAGACCTGAAACGGACCATGAACCCTGACGCGGTAAAAAAATTTGAGAAAAAAGGATGGGAGCTGGATTGATAAAGGAACAGAAAAAACCGGCGGCCCCGGATTTCATTGCGAGAAAGGACCGGGTTGGAAAATTTCTGGAAAAGCTGGCCGACGATTTTGTCTTCGATGAGTTTCATAAAAGCCATCTTGAAAAGGAGGGGCTGGCGGAGCTGATGACGGGCGTGCCCATACCCCTGCGGCCCCAGGACGTGGTGGATTTCCACGCCAAAGGTCTGCCTCTGGCCCACGTGGCGGAGAACATGGCCCGGATCATGGGCATCAACCCGCAGTTTGCCTATGTGCCGCAGTACATCGGCTATATCAGGCACTATTTCAATGATAAGATCGTCGACGCGCTCATCCGGGAAGGACGGGACGAGGCGGAACAGGGACAGTTCGAGCCCGCCGCCGTGCACTTTCGGGCGGCGCTGGTGCTGGCGCCGGACAATATGCACGCCATGTACAGCTACGCCAGAGTCTGCCGCGAACTGTATCTGGCTGAGGAGGGGGGCGATCCCAACTATATCGGTCAGTTCAAGGCGGAGTCCATCGAGTATTTTGAGCTCTGTACCCAGATCTATCCCACCTTTGCAGAGCCGTGGTATTTCCTGGGCTATGCCTATCTGAATCTGGGACTGTATCAGAAGACCGCTCTGGTGTGGAAGGAATTTCTGAAGTACTCCCAAAACGGCAAAGACAAAAAGGAGATCCGCCAGCGCATGGAACAGCTGACGGACCCCATAAAGATAGAAGGCGGCTGCAATCACATTCTGGCCGGCCGATGGGGGGAGGGCGTGGACACGCTGCTTCCCTACCGGGAGACGTCCTTTGACGGGTGGTGGCCCCTTCACTATTACCTGGGCGTGGGCTTTGCCCGCATGGGCGAGGAGGAAGAAGCCATAGCCAGCTTTCGGAAGGCTCTGAGTCTGTCGCCGTCCCACGGGGAGTCCATGGAGGAGCTGGCGCGGCTCTACGAAAGCAGGGGCGAGATTGAGCTGGCGGAAAAGTACCGGCGCAAGCTGGCTCTGGTGAGCAGTCCGGAATAGGTAAAAACGCAGCGGACGGCGCAGAGCGGTCCGCGTGTTCAACAGGCGGCGGGCGTGAAAGGCGCGCCGCCCATATGAAATGGAGGAGAACATGAAAGAGAAACATTTACTGACGGGTAACGAAGCCGTCGCGCGGGGCGCGTTCGAGGCGGGCCTGCGTTTTGCTTCCGCTTATCCCGGCACGCCCAGCACGGAAATACTGGAAAATCTGGCGGAATACAAGGATTCCCTGTACTGTGAATGGGCGCCTAACGAAAAGGTCGCTCTCGAAGCGGCCATCGGCGCTTCCATCGCAGGCGGCAGAGCGCTGGCGGCCATGAAGCACGTAGGCGTCAACGTGGCGGCGGATCCTCTGTTTACCTTCGCCTACACAGGAGTCACCGGCGGTCTGGTGCTGGTCTCCGCTGACGATCCGGGCATGCACAGCTCTCAGAATGAGCAGGACAACAGAAACTACGCCACGGCGGCCAGACTGCTGATGCTGGAGCCGTCGGACAGCCAGGAAGCCAAGGAATTCACCAAGCTGGGCTTTGAGCTCTCAGAGAAGTACGACACCCCTGTGCTGCTGCGCATGACCACCAGGATCTGCCACAGCAAGAGCGCCGTTACATATGAGGACCGGGTGGAAAAAGATGTGATCCCTTACGAGAAGAAGATCACGAAGTTTGTCGCCACTCCGGCCAACGGAAAGGTCATGAGAAAGAATCTGGTGGGCCGCCTGGCCGCGATGACGGAGCTTTCCGAAAGCACGGATCTCAATCGGGAAGAGATGGCGGGGACGGAGATCGGCGTGATCAGCTCCGGCGTGGCTTATCAGTATGCGAAGGACGTGTTCGGACCCGAGGCTTCCTATCTCAAGCTGGGCCTCACCTTCCCCATGCCCATGGAAAAGATCAAAGCCTTTGCCAAAAAGGTCAAGAAACTCTACGTGGTGGAAGAGATGGATCCCTACATGGAGCGTCAGATCCGCGAGGCGGGCATTGAAGTCACCGGCAAAGAGGTCATTCCGGCCTTCGATGAGCTGAATCCCGATCTGGTGAGAAAAGGCGTGTTCGGTACCGAGGAGGAAACGCTGACGTCCGATCTGACCGCGGTGGTGAGACCGCCGGCACTGTGCGCCGGATGTCCTCACAGAGGTTTCTTCTACGCGCTGTCTCAGAGAAAAAATATCATGATAACCGGCGATATCGGCTGCTACACGCTGGGTTCCGCAGCTCCGCTCTCCGCTATGGACACGTGCATCTGCATGGGCGCCAGCATCAGCACCGGGCACGGCGCGGCCAATATCTTCAAGCAGGCCGGATCCGACAAAAAAGTAGTGGCGGTGCTGGGCGACTCCACCTTCTTCCACTCCGGAGTCACCAGCCTCATGGACGTGGCATACAATAAAGGAACATCCGTCTCCGTCATTCTGGATAACCGCATCACAGGCATGACGGGACATCAGCAGAACCCCGGGACCGGTCTGACTCTCATGGGAGAACCCACCGGAGAGGTGGATATTCCGCTGCTGTGCCAGGCCATCGGTCTGAAAAAGGAGAACATCTATACGGTCAATCCCCTGAAGCTGGACGAGGTGAACAAAGCTCTGGACGAGGCGCTGTCTAAGGATGAGCCCTGCGTTATCATTACGAAGTGGCCCTGCATCCTGAAAAAATTCACCCAGGAGGACAAGGATAACTTCGATCTGTCTCCGAAAAAGTGCGTCATCGATCAGGATAAGTGCAAGAAATGTAAAATGTGCAGCAAGACGGGATGCCCGGCGATCTACACCGGCGATACCATCACCATCAACAAAGAATCCTGCACAGGCTGCGGCGTCTGTGCTCAGGTCTGCCCGTTTGACGCGATCAAGGAGGTAAAATAAATGAAGGAAGCAAAAAACATACTGCTTGTCGGCGTAGGCGGGCAGGGGACCATACTGGCCAGCAAAATTTTGTCCTCCGGTCTTCTGGCGGCGGGCTATGACGTAAAAATGTCCGAGATCCACGGTATGTCTCAGCGGGGCGGCAACGTGAGCACACAGATACGCTTCGGTGAAAAAGTCTTCTCCCCCATCATCGGGAAGGGACAGGCCGACGTCATCGTGGCGTTTGAGAAGATGGAAGCGCTGCGCTGGATCGAGTATCTGAAAATGGGCGGCAAAATGGTGGTAAACGATTTCGAGATCCCCTCCGTTCCCATTCTCATGGGTGCGGCCAAGTATCCTCAGGGCATTCTGGAGGAGCTGAAGGCAAAGGCTGACGTTTCCGTGTTCGAGGCTGGAAAACTGGCCGAAGAGCTGGGCAATCCCAAGACCATGAACATCGTTCTGCTGGGCGCGCTGGTGGCGGCTCTGAACATTTCCGGCATCGACTGGGAGCAGGCCATCCGGGATAACGTGAAAAAAGGCTTTGAGGAAATTAACATTAAAGCGTTTGAGCTGGGCATGAAACAGGTATAATAAGGCCAGAACGGCTTGAGAGACCGGCGGGCCCGTGGCCGGGGGCGGTCTGTGCGCTGGTGGTCTGCGTGCCGGCGAGGCGGTTTCGCGGGGTCTGCGTGCCGGCGGCGGGCGGCGGGCTGTGTGTGCGGGGTCTGTGCGCCGGCGGCGGGCTGTGGTCTGTGCGGTCTGTGTCTTGCGCCTGCTGTGCGTCTTGCGGCGGCGGGCTGTGTGTGCGCGTCTGCGCTGAGACCTGCGCCGGAATTTGTGTTCTGAGGCGGCGCAGAAGCCGATGTGTGCGTTTGCTCAGAGACCTGCGCCGGCGGTGCGGTCTGTGTCTTGCGGCGGCGGGCTGTGTGTGCGCGTCTGCGCTGAGACCTGCGCCGGAATTTGTGTTCTGAGGCGGCGCAGAAGCCGATGTGTGCGTTTGCTCAGAGGCCGGCGCCGGAATTTGTGTTCTGAGGCGGCGCAGAAGCCGATGTGTGCGTTTGCTCAGAGACCTGCGCCGGCGGTGCGGTCTGCGGTCTGGGATTTCTGGTCTCGGACACGGACTGCCGATAGGCCTGCGGCGACGGATAGGCGAGATCTGAGATTTTTTTGCGAGATCACATAAAATAATCTAATAAATAGGTGAAAAGCTCTAAAATAATGACTTTTCACCTATTTAGTTTTAAAATACCGGTTATTCGGCTCTGTTTTCCCGTGAAAATAGGTGAAAATCGATTTTTTTTGTAGATTTCACCTATGGGAGAACTGTTTGGCGTTCTCCCGGAGCCGGGCGGCAGCATGCCATGGATAAGCGGGAGCATGACCCATATAAAATGTAGTTAAGCGTTGGATGGAAGAGCCTTTGAATATATTTTATATGGATGATGCGGAAGGGGTTCAGGGGCGAAAGCCCATGAGCCGGTCATTCAGGAATAATGAAACGGTGCGCAGGCCTGCCGGGCGGTACGGCGACAGAGCGCAGGCCCGTCGGGGCTGTCAGCTGCAGAACGGTAGAGACCGTCGGGGCGGCCAGCTGCAGAACTGTAGAGCCCGCCGGGCCCCGCAGCCGCAGCGTGTATGGCCTGCCCAGCGCGGCGGGCGGTACGGCTGTCCGCGGCATAACCTGCGGCGGGATGGGCCGAAAGGGCCGACGCTGCGGCCGATCAGAAAGAAGGTGGATTGCGGTTTGAGAAACAGAAAAAAAGAGAGAGAACACGCGAAACAGGAGGTCGTATCTTACGCCAGATCACATAAAAAGACCACGGTGCTTTACATCGTGCTGCGTATTCTTGTGATACTGGTGATGATCGCCGAGATATTTAACGATAACTGGAACAATGTATTTCTGTGCGTGCTGACGCTGGTACTGTTCATGATACCCGTATTCGTGGACAGAAAGCTGCACATCGCGCTGCCGAACACGCTGGAAGTCATCATCCTGCTGTTCATCTTCGCGGCGGAGATCATGGGCGAGATCAACGAATATTACCTGCACTATCCCGGATGGGACGATATGCTGCACACCATGAACGGCTTTCTCATGGCGGCCATCGGGTTTTCACTGATCGATATACTGAATCAGAATGAACGGATCTCCGTACAGATGTCGCCTGCCTTCGTGGCGCTGGTGGCTTTTTGTTTTTCCATGACCGTGGGCGTGCTGTGGGAGTTTTTTGAGTTTGGAATGGATTATTTTACCCATACGGATATGCAGAAGGATACGATCCTGACATCCATTTCCTCCGTTCTGCTCAACCCTGCGGGGAGGAATGTGGCAGTGACCATACCCATCGACAGCATTGTCGTCAACGGGGAGACGTGGAACTATGGCGGATACATCGATATCGGTCTGTACGATACCATGTCGGATCTTTTCGTAAACTTTATCGGGGCAGTGGTATTCTCCGTCATCGGCATGTTCTATATCAAGGGCAGAGGAAAAGGAACTTTTGCACGGCGCTTCATACCAAAGATGAAGACCGAGGAGGAGATCAGACAGACGGAAGCGGAGGATAAGGTCCGGAGGGAAAAGATCTCACAGAGCATTGAAAAAGAGATCGACCACCTGGCAGAGCGGAACAATACCCTGGAGCGGCTGGAAAAGTTCGATGCGGAACGGGGAAATCTGCTTAACAGCATGATAAACGGTCAGGAGCAGGGCATAAGGCACGGCGGGCTGAACGGACCGGTATGGGACCTGAGAGAGAGACCGGGAAATAAAGAGGGAAAAAGGAAGAAGGGCGCCGGCAAAAAAGATGGGGCGGCCGGAGTTGGCGCAGCCGGCGAAGGCGGCGGACATGAAGCCGGCGAAGGGCATGTTCCTGGAGAAGGCGATGGTCATGAGGCCGGCGAAGGCGGCGCAAAGGGGGCTTCTGGGAGGAATGACGGCGGAGACGGTGATCGCTGAGGCTGAACAGTCATAAAAATGAATGCAGTTTGGAGGTAGCTATGTTTTGGAGCATTGTACTGCCCGTTATGATCTATGGTATCAATGCGATCTCGATTTTTTCGCTGATCTTTTTCCGGCGTCGGGATATGAGTACCACCTTCGCCTGGCTGCTGGTAATGATCTTTTTGCCGGTGGCGGGCTTTGTATTGTACTTTTTTTTCGGAAGCACGCATAAACTGGAGATCATGTCAAAGACCTACCGCATGAAGGACATCGAGGATCATTACATGAAGGTTCAGGATTTTGAACTCAACGCGATCCGAAACGACCAGATGGAGTTCACGGATCCGGTAACGGAAAAGTACCGGGATATGATCGTTATGAACTCCAGAAATTCCGGCTGTCTCTACACGCGGAACAATAAAGTGGAACTGCTGGTGAACGGCCAGGAGAAATTTCCGAGGATGTTTGAAGAGATCGCCGCGGCGAAAAAGACGATCCATGTGCTGTATTTTATCATCAAGACCAGAGATCAGATCGGAAAAGATTTTGTCGATCTGCTGGCGAAAAAGGCGGCGGAGGGGGTGGAAGTCAAGGTCGTTTACGACGGCTTTGGCTGGCTGAAGACGTTTCGCAGGGATTTCCGGCCCATCGAAGAGGCAGGGGGAAAGGTACAGCGTTTTCTTCCCTCCCATCTGCGGACTATTTTGCTGGTGAATTACCGGCTGCATCGAAAAATGGTCGTGATCGACGGGAAGATCGCCTATACGGGCGGGATCAACGTGGGGGACGACTATCTCAGCCTGTATCCTAAAATGAATCCCTGGAGAGACACCTCCGTAAGGGTGACCGGTCCGGCGGTGCAGGATCTGCAGCTCCGATTCCTGGAAGACTGGATCTTCCTTGAAAAGCAGAACAAAAAGCTGCGGGATCCCCTGTATAAAGAAAATATCGCAGCGATGAACGAGCGGTATTTCCCACATTTGGAGGGTGAAGAAGCGCAGCCGGGGACAGCCGGCGTTCAGATCATTTCCTGCGGTCCCGACAGCCGGTATCAGACCCACAAGGACAGTTATATAAAGATCATTTCATCGGCAAAAGACTACGTTTATATGCAGTCGCCTTATTTTGTGCCGGATGAAACGCTCTTTGAGACCATGCGGCTGGCGGCCCAGTCGGGGGTCGATGTGCGGCTGATGCTGCCGGGTATTCCCGACAAGAAATACGTGTACTATGTGGCGCTTTCTTACGTGCAGGATCTTCTGGACGCCGGCATACGGGTCTACTTTCACAAGGGCTTTGTGCATGCCAAGACATTCGTCAGCGACGATCACGTCTCGTCTGTTGGTACGACGAATCTGGATATACGCAGTTTTAAGCTGGACTATGAGGTAAACACGCTGGTCTACGACACGGAATTTGCGCTGACCTGCAAGGATCAGTATATGCGGGATATCGCAGATTCTCGGGAGGTCTGTGCGGAAGAATGGAAACAGCGGGGACGCTGGCATTACATATGCGAATCTGTCTGCCGGTTCATCGCTCCGCTGGCTTGAGGGCAATATAGAGAGCGGCGGCTGGACAGAAGATAAAGGAAAACGGAATTATATCTGAGAGACCGGGGCGCCTGTGGAAACAGCGTGCCGGTCTTTTCATTGTGCAGGAAATATTACCAAGCGGGGTTCGGTTATATGAGCCCGCAGCGCAGATCAAGTTTCCTTGTGAAAATGAACGGAGGAACGTTGTACGAGCTGCGGCTCACTTCATCCCGCGAAGAATGCCAAATGAGTAAAGAAAAGCGTGAAGGAACAAGTTGACATACGATCTATAATGTAATATAATGGTTTAAATTAAATGATATGGAATTCGTGCGTACGGATGGGCTGTGTGGCTGTTCGCGCCGTCTTAGCGCAGATGCGCTGGCGAACGGCAAGCGCGCACCTTTTGCGCGGTCTTTGTATGGTCTTGGCACAGCTATGTTTCCGTATCAGGCTGGGAGATTGGTCAGAAGACATGAATCTAGATTTGGAAAATAAGCTGTTGAATCTGGTCAAGGCTCTGCCCGGGAAGGTTTCCCTGGCGGAGCGTAAGGCCGGCCAGGACAGTGCCGATACAGACCGTGTCGGAAGCTGCATGTGATTGTAAGGATAGGAGAGGAATGGGTTTACGGGATGAGCTCCAGGCAGAGCTGAAGCGGCTGAGAATGATGAAAGATGAGATCGGAGAAGAGCTGTACAAACCGGATGTTTACAATAAACGAAAAATACGTCTGGTCAGGAAGAGAGCCGCGTCGGGGAAGGACTATTTTTATGGAGCGAATACAGGCGGAAGACTGATGAAGCTGGAACCGCAGGGGATCTGGACGCTGATCTACCGCGAGTATCTGAAAGCCGGAGATCTGCGGCTGGATCAGGATATTCTGTTTTTAGAAAAGGTGAATAAGGAATATAGGGAATATACAGCGGATGAAATATACAGATCGCTGAAAGAACCATATGGAGCGGCGTTCCGACAATTTGACTCCGGTCTGCTTCCCGTCGGGGAGCCGGCGTCTTCTGCTTCGTGCGGGACTCCATTTCGGGAATCGGGGCTGCGCCACCTGACTGGCGACGGTATTTGGGTGAGATCGAAATCAGAGGCCAGTATTGCAGATCATCTGCGGCTCAACAAGGTGCCATACTGCTATGAGCCGGAACTGTGTCTGGGAGATCATATGATACGACCGGATTTCGAAGCGGTATCTGTCCGACGAAATAAAACTGTATATTGGGAGCATTTTGGAATGATGGACGACCCGCTGTATGCAAGCCAGGCGGCGAAAAAAATATCTTTGTATCTGGAAAACGAGTTTGTTCCTTTTGATAATCTGATCATTACCAGTGAAAAGAATGGAGTTCTGAACACAGGAACCATACAGCGGGCTATTGATCTGGTTCTTCTCTGATTTTTTCTTTTTGCAGGTGTTTCTGATACGAAAAAGAAAAAATCTTAATGCAATCGTGGGTACCGGCCACTGACGGCGTGGATAAATATGTAAGAACAAGTGCTTTTTTCGTTTTTGGCAGCTCGTGGACTGTCAAAAACGAAAAAAAGAGAGCTGCCTGGGTGATTCTAATGCAGAAGTATTGTTATTTTTTTCTTTTCAGAGCTAGAAAGCTGACAAAAAGAAAAAATGGTAGAATATTAATCATATGTGTAGGGTAAATCACCATTAGAGAAAAATGCCGAGAGCATTTTTTTCTTTTTGGTATGTAACGGGGCGTCAAAAAGAAAAAATTGGCCTGGCATACTGTGATATAGATTTGGTTCAGCCGGGATGGCATGAAATAGCAGGGAAATAAGCGGAAGGCTGCGTGCCGTGAAGGGCAGGCAGCTTTTTTGCGCGTTTCTTTCAATAGATAGTTTCATTTAGGAACAGATCAGCGCCGCTCACGGCCCAGGCCGGGCCATTTCCGGCTTTTGGAGGCGGCGCTGTCGCCCGGAAGCAGCCCGCCGCCTGGAACCAGACCGCCGCCCGGAACCAGCCCGCCGTTCCCGGGAATCGGTGGATCAACACGGCGCCACTCTCAACACATACTCTCATATGGATCCCGCGTCGCCGTCTCTGACCAGAAGCATCGCGAATTTTGTAAAAAAAATTACCAGATAATTTTCAGAAATTTTCAAATGACGGGGCGGCCACATTTCGGCAAAAAATTATATTGAAGAAAATTATTTTAGGATTTAATCATAAAACGGGTATTTTTAGCCGATATACCGCCTATTTTTGCAAAAATTTATTTTTCTGATAATTATAAATATTAAATATAATC
>Ga0129308_1002361_pt1 | contig 16190 bp, 13 predicted proteins | sample L827metagenome_FD_94440 | JGI IMG/M metagenome (GOLD analysis project Ga0129308, IMG submission 94440) | Ring-tailed lemur group fecal microbial communities from Wisconsin, USA - L827 metagenome | ecosystem: Host-associated > Mammals > Digestive system > Large intestine > Fecal | place: USA...
AGAACGCCGCCCTGTCACGGCGGAGGTCGTGGGTTCGAGTCCCATCCAGGTCGCCATTTTTAATGGTTTTTCTGCCTCTGTAGCTCAGTCGGTAGAGCAGAGGACTGAAAATCCTCGTGTCGTTGGTTCGATTCCGACCGGAGGCACCAATTAAATATGCGGATTTAGCTCATCTGGTAGAGCGCCACCTTGCCAAGGTGGAGGTAGCGAGTTCGAGCCTCGTAATCCGCTCCAAAGAATTCGTCGTGGAAATATTCACGGCGTTTTTTCTTGCCTTTTTTCATATTAACGCATTTTTCATTGACTGAAGTTATCATTTGTGCTATAATAAATATATACTAAATAACTGTCCACAGGACAGTTCAGCTTGTCTAAAAAGTTATTTTCAATTCAATTTTTATAGCAATATTATGCATCCCTATCCCCAAACCCCTTCCCCTTGGTGAAGGGTTGTGTATGCTTGGTTGGCTCTGCATCGTGCAGAGCATTTTTGGCATACACGCACGGCATCCGTGCCGTGCTTTTTATCGGGGGGCTCAAAAGCGAAGCTTTTGAAAATCAGCCGTAAGGCTGATAGAACCGCACCCTCATCCCTGTCGGGGGCTTCGCCCCTGCGACCCCATTTTGAAGGAAATATAGGTTTATTGACAGTCTGAAAACAGGCTTTGTATTGGCTTAAAATCGCATTTTATGTCATTTTAAGCAGTGGGAGGAAATTATGGCTATCTTCAAATGTAAAATGTGCGGAGGAACGCTTGATATCAACCCCGGCGATTCAATCGCTGTCTGCGATTATTGCGGAACTAAGCAGACTCTGCCTAAGCTTGATGATGACAAGCGAGCAAATATGTACGACAGGGCGAACCATTTCCGCCGTAACAACGAGTACGACAAGGCAATGGGTATCTACGAACAGATACTTAACGAGGACAACACCGACGCAGAAGCGTACTGGTCTATAGTGCTTTGCCGTTACGGTATTGAGTATGTTGAAGACCCTGCCACTCACAACCGTATCCCTACGGTAAACCGTGCGCAGTACACAAGCATATTCGATGATGACAACTATAAGTCTGCTCTGCAGTATGCGTCTGCGGCTCAGCACGATATATATGTGCAGGAAGCCACAGCAATAAACGAGATACAGAAGGGTATTCTTGCTATCTCGCAGAAAGAAGAGCCGTTTGATGTATTCATCTGCTACAAGGAGACCGATAAGGACGGCAGAAGAACTCCCGACTCCGTACTTGCTAACGACCTTTATCATCAGCTGACAAATGAGGGCTTCAAGGTATTCTTCTCCCGTATCACGCTTGAAGATAAGCTCGGCACAGCGTACGAGCCTTACATATTCGCCGCACTCAATTCTGCAAAGGTGATGGTTGTTCTCGGCACAAAACCCGAATATTTTAATGCGGTGTGGGTAAAGAACGAATGGAGCAGATATCTTTCACTTATCAAAAACGGCGCAAACAAGATACTTATCCCGGCATATCGTGATATGGATCCGTATGACCTGCCCGAAGAGTTCTCACATTTGCAGGCACAGGATATGTCGAAGCTCGGCTTTATGCAGGACCTTATCAGAGGCATAAAGAAGCTGACCGAAGATACAAAACAAGAGACGGTTGTAAAGGAAACAAAGGTAATTTCCGAGAGTGCGAGCATTGCTCCGCTCCTTAAGAGAACGGCACTTTTCCTTGAAGACGGAAACTGGCAGGAAGCTAACCGGTATTGCGAGCGTGTACTCGACCTTGACCCAGAGAATGCGCTGGCTTATCTATATAAGCTGATGGCAAAGCTTAGAGTACGCACTGTAAAAGATTTCTTTTACTTACATCAGCCTTTTGACAGAGATAGCAACTATCGCAATATTCTTCGCTTTGCTGACAAGGAACTTATCGATGAATTAAAGGGGTATAATGCTGTAATCAGAGCTCGAAATGCCGAGGCAAAGAAAGAGTCGATATACAATTATGCTGTTTCGTGTATGCAGACTGCAACTGATGTAAATAGCTTTCTGAATATGGCGAAAGACTTAGATGCTTTGGAGGGATATAAAGATTCTGCACAAAGAGCAGAATGGTGTAGACAGAAAGCACAAGAATTAATACGGATAGCAGAAGAACGCAAAGCCGAACAAAAGCGTCTTGAAGAAGAAAGTAGAATTGCCGCCAAGAAGAAGAATAAAAAGTTGATTATATTTGCATCTGCTTTAGCAGTTGTTTTTTTGTCTGTGATTGTTTTGATGAATTTTGTTATTATTCCTGCTGTTGATTATAATATTGCTGTTTCGGCTGTTGATAATGGAGACTATGGTAAGGCTTTATCTATTTTCACTGAACTTGGAGAATATAGTGATGCAAAAGAGCAGCACGATAAAATAATGACGGAATTGCAAAATATAGCTATATTGAATTGTGGATCAATATCAACCGATAGTGAATATACTGTTGCACTTAAAGCTGATGGAACGGTAGTTGCCGTAGGTGAAAATATATGGCAATATGGAGTGTCTAAATGGACAGATATTGTAGCTGTTTCTTCTGGCACTTTACATACTGTTGCACTTAAAGCTGATGGAACAGTAGTTGCAGTTGGTAACGATAGTGAAGGACAATGTGATGTGTCCGGGTGGATTGATATTGTTGCTGTTTCGGCAGGTGATATTATTCATACTGTTGGACTTAAAACTGATGGAACGGTAGTTGCCGTAGGTAAAAATGATTCCGGACAATGCGATGTTTCCGGATGGACTGATATTGCTGCTGTTTCTGCAGGTGCTTTTCACACAGTTGGACTTAAAACTGATGGAACGGTAGTTGCCGTAGGTAAAAATGCTTCAGGGCAATGTGATGTATCCAGATGGGTAGATATTGTTTCAGTTTCGGCTGGAACTCATCATACAGTAGGATTAAAATCAGATGGAACGGTAGTTGCTGTAGGTGCAAATGCTTTTGGGCAATGTGATGTATCCGAATGGACAGACATTGTTGCTATTTCTGCCGGAGTTTACCATACTGTTGGACTTAAAGCTGACGGAACGGTAGTCGCTGTAGGTGCAAATTCTAAAGGGCAATGTAATGTGTCAAAATGGACAGATATCGTTGCAGTATCTGCAGGAAGTAATCATACGGTAGGACTTAAAGCTGATGGAACTGTAGTTGCTGTTGGAGATAACAGTGATGGTCAATGCAATGTGTCCGACTGGACAGATATAGCTGTTAAGACCGAATAAGTATACATCAATAAAGCAAACATTAAAAGAGCGAGTCGTCGAACTCGCTCTTTTGCTAATTGATTGTCTGTTTTAAAAATAGCTCTTATTTCGCACTTAAGCCTATAGCTACCGTTAAACCCCGCCGTCAATCAAACCTCCGCCACGCACTACTTATCCAAAGGCGGTACTGTCAGCGGCGACTCGCCGCCTATGATTTTTTGAATTGGCTGTTGTACAGCTCGGCATAGAAGCCGTTTTTGGCAAGCAGTTGTTCATGGTTACCTATCTCTATGATCTTTCCTTTATCCATAACAAGTATGGTATCGGCGTTCTTGATAGTGGACAGCCTGTGCGCTACTATAAAGCCGGTCTTTCCCTTAGTCATAGCGGCGAAAGCGTTCTGTATCTTCATCTCCGTCTTGGTATCGATACTGCTTGTTGCCTCGTCAAGAATAAGCATAGGCGGCATAGCGAGCATTACACGCGCAATGCACAGAAGCTGCTTTTGACCTTGCGATATTCCGTCATTGTTGCTGATGACAGTATCATAGCCGTTTTTCATTCGCCTTATAAAGCTGTCGCAGTGTGCGGCCTTTGCGGCGGCTATTATCTCCTCGTCGGTTGCGTCCTGCTTTCCGTATGCGATGTTCTCACGCACCGTTCCTTCAAATATCCAGGTCTCCTGAAGCACCATACCGTAGCTGAGCCGCAGAGAATCCCTCGTTACGCTTCTGATATCATTTCCGTCTACAGATATAGAGCCGCTGTTTGTATCGTAGAATCGCATAAGCAGATTTATTATCGTTGTCTTTCCACAGCCGGTAGGACCTACTATGGCTATCTGCTGACCACTTTTTACATCAAGACAGAGGTCTTTTATAAGCTCTCTTTCGGGCGTGTAGGAGAAATCAACATGGTCTATCTTAACATCGCCCTTTACATCGGTGAGAACCTTGTTTCCTGCGTCGGATACCTCATCCTCGCTCTCGGTAAGAGCAAATATGCGCCTTGCCGAAGCAAACGCCGATTGAAGCTCTGTCACAACGCCCGAAATCTCGTTGAAAGGCTTTGTGTACTGGTTTGCGTAGGTTAAGAAGCAGGAAAGCTGACCGACGGATATTCCGCCGCTTATTGCACTCAGCGCACCGAAAATTCCCACGCCTGCATATACAAGACCGTTTACAAATCTTGTGGAGGGATTTGTAAGAGCAGAGTAGAACTGCGCTCTTGTGCCGACCTTGTACAGCTTCTTGTTCAGCACATCGAACTTGTCTTCGCTGTATTTCTCTTTTGAAAATGCCTTGACTACTTTTTGATTTCCGATATATTCTTCCGCAAGCGCTGTTATCTCGCCTCTGAGCGCCGCCTGCTCCTTGAACTTCTTGGAGCAGAGCCTTGCTATTGTAGATGCTACAATAAGCGAAACAGGCGTGATAAGAATTACCACAAGCGAAATGCCTAAATTTATCGATAGCATAAAGCACAGTGTTCCGAGTATTGTTACTATACCCGTGAATATCTGCTGGAATCCCTGTAAAAGTCCGTCAGATACCGTATCTATATCCGCTACAACTCTGCCTATGATATCGCCGTGAGGCGTGGAGTCTATATATTTAAGAGGTACTCGCTGAAGTTTGTTGAATGCGTCTGTTCTCAGATCCCTCACCGTTCTTTGCGTGAGGATGTTTGTGCAGTAGCCCATGAACCATTGAAAGCCTGCGCCTATAAGCACAACTACAGCAAGCTGTATTATGATAGGCAGCATTTTGTCAAAGTCAACATTGTCAACGCCTACTATAAGGTCAACCGCATTACCGATAAGCACAGGTGCGTAGAGAGTCGCTACTGCGCTTATAACAGCGCTTATTATAGTGAAAACGAGATAAAATGTGTATGGCTTTGTATATCGGAGCAGCTTTATAAGAACGCTTTTACTGTTGTTTTTCTTACTCATCGCCGTTTATCTCCTTTTCAAGTTCTTCCGGACTGAACTGAGTCAGACATATCTGACAGTAGTCGGCACAGCTTTGCAGAAGCTCTCTGTGAGTGCCTATTCCTTCAACCTTTCCGTCATCGAGAACTATTATCTTGTCGGCACTCTTGACAGTGTTCGCTCTTTGCGAAATTATGAACACCGTCATATCCGAGCAGTTTTCCTTAATTGCAGTTCTCAGTTTTGAGTCGGTTGCATAGTCGAGGGCGCTTGCGCTGTCGTCAAGTATCAGTATCTGAGGGTCAGCGGCTATCGCTCTTGCTATAGTCAGCCTTTGCTTCTGACCGCCCGAAAGATTCTTGCCGCCTTGGAGTATCTCATAATCAAGACCGTTTTCGAGCTTTTCTACAAATTCATACGCCTGCGAGATTTTCAGGGCACGCCATATCTGTTCATCTGTGATATCGTCGCCGCCCCACTTCATATTCTCACGGATTGTACCGCTGAAAAGCACCGCCTTCTGCGGTACTACGGCAATACCCGAGCGCAGTTTATCAAGCTGATATTCACGGACATCAATGCCGTTTACGCTTACCGTGCCTTCTGTTGCGTCATAGAATCTCGGTATGAGGTTTATAAGCGTTGACTTACCGCTGCCCGTACCGCCGATTATACCTATAGTCTGTCCTTTTTCGGCTGTAAACGAGATATCTTTCAGCGCATATTCGCTGTTGTCGTGATAGCTGAACGATACATTATCGAACTTAACGGCAGGCTGTGTGCCGTCTGCTTCGGAGCCGTCCTTTGTACCGTCTGTGATAGAGGGCTTTGTCTCAAGCACTTCGTTTACTCTTGCGGCACAAGCGGCTGATTTTGTAAAGATAACAACAAGGTTTGCAACAACTACAAGAGCAAGCAGTATCTGATTCATGTAGTTTACAAGCGCAATGACTTGTCCCTGTGTTAAATCTCCGATATTTACGGCATATCCGCCAAAGCCTATTATAGCAACGATCGCCAGATTCAGTATGATTGAGTTTACGGGGCTTAACAGAGCAGATATCTTTCCGGCTCTTACTGCCGCCTTTTCTATATCTTCGGCATTTTCTCTGAAGCGTTCCTGCTCGTACTCCTGCTTTGAAAATGCTCTTACCGCTCTTGCTCCCTCAAGATTCTCACGGGTAATAAGCGAGGTCTTATCGAGCTTTTTCTGTATCGATTTGAAGAAGGGAATAGTCTTTGTGGTAACAAGCCACATTACTACCGCTACAAGCGGTATAACGGCTACGAAAATAAGAGCCGCCTTGAAATCTATCATAAACGCCATTACCGTTGAGCCGATAACAAGGAACGGTGCTCTTACAACAAGCCTTATCAGCATTGCTACAGCTACCTGAAGCTGATTAATGTCGGATGTAAGCCTTGTTATAAGTGACGGTGTGCCGAATTCGTCTACCTCTTTATGCGACAGGGAATTTATGTGGCTGAACAGCTCACGCCTTAGCTCCGTACCGAAGCCCTGGGATGCTACAGAAGCCATATACTGACATACAAGCGCAAAGCCGAGTCCGCATACACCGAGTATAACAAGTATCACGCCCATCTGCCATATATAGTTGCTGTCGGCTTTTTCATTGATACCGACATCTATTATCTGTGCCATTACAAGCGGAACGATAAGCTCAAATATTGCTTCCGTCAGCTTGAACACAGGACCCAGTATAACATTTACTTTGTAGTTTTTTAAGAATCTGACCAGTTTTAGCATATTTCACCATCCAATAAAATAACATCGGAAAAATCCGATGTTATTCTTAATTTGCTATTAACCAAGAACTTTTTTCAGTTCTTCGGGAAGTGACTGTGCAAAGCTGTCACCTACAAGCAGGCTTATCTCGTCAACGCTTGTTGTTATCAGCATAACATCCGCACAGATATTCTCGCAGGCTATAAAGACCTTTGCGGCGAAGCCTGCCTGATCCTCCATCTCCTTGCTTTTTATGACAATCTTTACATTACCGCTATTTACACAGGGAGTAATGCCGTGTACAGATGTAATCTTAGGAAGTACCGTCAGCAGTTCGGGCAAATCGTCATCGCTGAAGGTAAATCCGAACGAGAACATATCCGACTTTGGCGGCGTCTGTGATATCATATCGATATTGATTCCGCTTTCCGCAACTGCGGAGAGGGTAGTGGAAACAAAGCGCTTTCTCGATGGAACATCCGAAAATGTTACGATTGAGATGTTTTCGTATACTTTAATATCTGTCATATTGACCTCCGTTATACTTCGGACAGAAGATCCGACATCTGATAAAGACCTTTTTCACAGCCGCTTAAGAACACAGCCGCATTGACCGAGCCTACAGCGAATACCTGCTTTGAGCCTGCGCTGTGAGAAAGAGCGATTACTTCGTCACGGCCTGCAAATATTATGTCATGCTCGCCGACAATAGTGCCACCTCTTATAGAATGCATACCTATCTCGGTCTTTTCACGGGGCTTCCTTACGCTGTGGCGGTCATACACATAGTGCATCTTGTTGTCAAGCTCCTCATTGATTGCCTCAGCTATCATAATGGCAGTTCCCGAGGGAGCGTCCTTTTTAAGATTGTGGTGCTTTTCCACTATCTCAATGTCAAACTGATCTCCGAGAACTTTTGTTGCACGCTTTGCAAGGTCAACAAGAAGGTTTATTCCGAGCGACATATTGAAGGTGAAGAATATCGGGATCTGCTCGGCGGCGGCTTTTATCTGCTTTATCTGATCGTCTGTATAGCCTGTTGTCGCTACAACTACAGGAACATTGTTTATCTTGCAGTAGTCAAGCAAAGAATCAAGAGCAGATGGGTGCGAAAAGTCGATTATTACATCCGGCTTTGTAGTAAGCTCATTGACATTTTTGTAAACGGGAAAGTCGGAGTATTGCTCAGCGACAATATCCACGCCGGCGCATACTCTGCAATCACTGCGGGCGGAAATTATGTCTGCTATAACCCTGCCCATTTTTCCGCAAGCGCCTGTTATGGCGATGTTTACCATTTTATTATCCTTTCATAAGGTTTATTTTGTAAGTCCTAATTTTTCCATAGAAGCAAACAGCTTTGCAATCTTTTCATCTTCCGATCTGATAAGAGGAAGTCGGCACTGACCTACATTCTTGCCCATTATGTTCATTGCTTCCTTTACGGGAATGGGGTTTACATCAATGAAAAGGTTGTTTGCAAACTCCAGCAGCTTAAGCTGAAGCTCTGCCGCTTTTGCAAAATCTCCGCTAAGGCAGTATGCTGCTATGTCGTGTGTTTCTCTCGGCATACAGTTTGCAAGCACGGATATTACGCCCTTGCCGCCGAGCGACATTATAGGTACTATCTGGTCATCGTTGCCGGAGTAGATGTCAAAGTCTGTCTCAGCCGCAATTTTTGCAACAGCGCTGATATTTCCGCTTGCTTCCTTTACGGCAACAATGTTTTTCTTCTTAGCAAGCTCCTTGTAGGTTTCAATTGAAATGTTCACGCCTGTACGGCTGGGAACGTTGTAAAGAATTATCGGCAGATTCACGCTGTCGGCTATTGCACTGAAGTGAGCGACTAAACCCTTCTGCGAAGTCTTGTTGTAATAGGGTGTGACCAACAGCAGAGCGTCTGCGCCAAGCTCCTCGGCTTCTTTTGAAAGCTGGATAGCGTAAGCGGTATCGTTGCTTCCCGTACCTGCTATAACAGGAACTCTCTTTGCCGTCTTTTCAACGCAGAAGCGTATACATTCCTTATGTTCGTCATCGGTCATTGCGGCAGATTCGCCTGTAGTACCGCAAACTACGATAGCGTCGGTACCGCCTGCGATCTGTTCTTCGATAAGTTCGCCGAAGATATCGTAATTAATACTTCCGTCTTCGTTCATAGGTGTTACGATAGCAACTGCCGAGCCTGTAAAAATCGTATTTTTCATTGAATACCTCCATGTATTCAGTTATCAGTCAAAATAGCCCTTTGCCGCATAAAGCTCTGCCATTTCAACTGCGCCGCCTGCTGCGCCTCTCAGCGTATTGTGTGACAGGCAGACAAACTTGTAGTCATACTGTGTATCTTCTCTTAAGCGGCCGATCGATACTGCCATACCGCCTTCAAGGTTTCTGTGCAGCTTAGCCTGGGGCATATTGTCTTCTTCAAAGTAGTTGAGGAACTGTTTGGGTGCAGAGGGAAGCTCAAGCTCCTGCGGTGCGCCCTTGTATTCCTTCCATATCTTGAGAATCTCTTCCTTTGAGGGCTTGTTCTCGAAGCTTACGAATACTGCGGCAAAGTGACCGTTTGAAACGGGAACTCTGAGGCACTGAGTCGTAATAGCGGGAGCAGCAGCCTTTACTATCTTGTCGCCTTCGATCTTGCCCCATACCTTGAGGGGTTCCTGCTCGCTCTTTTCTTCCTCGCCTCCGATGTAGGGAATAAGGTTATCTACCATCTCAGGCCAGGTCTCAAAAGTCTTGCCGGCACCGGAGATAGCCTGATATGTGCAGGCAAGAACCTTCGTAATGCCGAACTTGCGCAGGGGGTTAAGTGCGGGAACATAGCTCTGGATAGAGCAGTTTGATTTAACCGAGATGAAGCCTCTCTTAGTGCCGAGACGCTTTTTCTGAGCCTCAACGATAGCCATATGTTCATCGTTTATCTCGGGGATTATCATAGGAACGTCGTCTGTAAAGCGGTGAGCCGAGTTGTTTGACATAACGGGGCACTCATGCTTTGCGTATGCCTCTTCAAGCGCCTTTATCTCGTCCTTCTTCATATCAACGGCGCAGAATACAAAATCGACCTGTGATGCGATTTTTTCGATATCGGCTGTTGCGTCCATTATAACTATATCTTCCATTGCCTTGGGCATAGGCTTTTCTATAAGCCATCTTGAGCCTACAGCCTCTTTATAAGTCTTTCCTGCGGAACGGGGAGAAGCCGCAAGCACCTTTACCTTGAACCAGGGGTGATTTTCGAGCAGAACCGCAAAACGCTGTCCTACCATACCCGTAGCGCCGATGATACCAACATTGTAGTTTTTCATTTTGTTTTCCTTCCTTCTTTTGCTTTAAGCATATTTTTCTGTAAAAAAGCCGCTTGTAAACTTGTTACAGGCGGCCTTGTATGCAGATGTGAAAAAATTTGTTCTGATAGCTCTCCACCTGTAGCATAACCGCTCGATGACAATCGTGCGCCTGTTAAACACACGACCAGATACATAAGCTCCGACTCTTATGCTCTTCGGCGGAAAAGCCTTTCGTCGCTGTAATCCGTCGGCGGATTAACACAGCGGTTACTGATCTTTTGACCGCACCTCTACCTGCTTTTTTATATTAACACAATTATATGCGTTTGTCAATGCCAAAAAGCTAAAAAATCATTTGATTTTTTTCTGCCGATGTGGTATTATTAAGTAATGTATTTATAACGGACTGCAAAAGCCCGAAAATATATTGAAGGAATGTATCTGAATGCTTAAATCCGACTTTTATTACGACCTGCCCGAAGAGCTTATAGCGCAGACTCCTCTTGAGCCCCGTGACAGCTCACGGCTTATGAAGATAGACCGTGCAAGCGGTGAAATAGTACACGATCATTTTTATAATATATGCGATTACCTGAAAAAAGGTGATTTGCTTGTGATGAACGACTCCAAAGTATTCCCGGCAAGGCTTTACGGTATAAAGCAGGGTACGGGTGCGGCAGTTCAGTTTTTACTGCTTCATCAGGTATCAAAGGATTGCTGGGAGGTTATGGTAAAGCCCGGCAAGCGCCTGAAAATCGGTACTAAGGTAGATTTTGGCGGTATACTTACAGCCGAGATAGTTGATTATGCCGATGGCGGCGACAGAATTGCCGAGTTTTCCTATGACGGCGATAATATATTTGAGATGCTTGATAAGATAGGTCAGATGCCTCTGCCGCCGTATATCACAAAGAAACTCGAAAATAAAGACAGATATAATACTATCTATTCTCACGAGGTCGGCTCAGCCGCCGCACCTACGGCAGGGCTTCATTTTACCGAGAATGTATTCGCAAAGCTTAAAGAAAAGGGCGTAGATACCGCATTTGTGACTCTTCATGTCGGACTCGGTACATTCAGACCGGTTAAAGAAGATAATATTCTTGACCACAAGATGCATGTTGAGCATTATTCGATACCTCAGGTGACCGCCGATAAGATAAAAGAATGTAAGGCAAGGGGCGGCAGAGTTATCGCTGTCGGCACTACAAGCTGCCGCACGCTTGAATCTGCGGCTTCGCTTAGCCCCGACGGTGAAATATGCGCCTGCTCGCATGACACGGGCATATTTATCTATCCCGGCTATGAGTTTAAAGCAATAGACGGACTTATCACCAATTTTCATCTGCCCGAAAGCACGCTTATTATGCTTGTCAGCGCATTTTTAGGCAGAGAAAAGACGCTTAATGCCTATGATGTGGCAATAAAGGAAAAGTACAGGTTCTTCAGCTTTGGAGACAGTATGATTATTGTATAGCACAAAGAAAAGGATTTAATAATGAGAACAGTAAAACTCACATTACCCGAGCAATGCCGTATCATCTGCGTCAGCGATATTCACGCACATTGTGATGATTTTAAAGCTTTGCTTGATAAGTGCGGCTATCGTTCAGACAGTGATTATCTTTTTATTCTCGGAGATATTCTTGAAAAAGGCAGGCAGAATATTGAAACTCTGCGTTTTGTAAAAAAGCTGTGTGAAAATCCGAAGTGTATATGTTTACAGGGTAACAATGATACCATGTGCGAGAGGATGGCTTATCGTGACACTAAGGAAAAGTTTCTCAGCCGACTTAAATTCCGTCCGAACAACGCATACATAGATATGGCAAAAGCTGTCGGTATTTCGGATTTTGACGATGATTTTGACAATAAGCGTATAGCGGTAAATAAGGCTTTTTCAGACGAGCTTGAATTTATAAGAGATTTACCGCTTGCTATAGATACCGAAGATTTTCTGTTTGTACATGCGGGAATAGAAAATCGCAACGACTGGGAAAACAGTGAGGAAAGCACAATTCAGTCAATACCCTGGTTTTTAAGAAGCAGACATCCGCTTAATAAATATGTAGTTGTAGGTCATTTTCCTACTTTCAATTTCTGCCGTGCAAACAATACAAATCTTCCTATTATAGATATGGAAAAAAGGATAATCGACATAGACGGAGGCTGTGAAGTTAAATGGGCAGGACAGCTCAATGCGTTAATAATAAAAAAGAACGGCAATGATTATTCCTTTAACAATGTTTTTCTTCCGCTTGTTCCGTCAAGGCGGGTGCAATCGGATTATATATCCGATACCGAGTACAAATACTGCGATGTAGATAACAGCGACCTTGAAATTTTAGGCGAGCAAGGCGAGCTTTATCGTGTAAAAAACCGTTATGACGGCTCAGAAGGTCTGATACCCAAACAATGTACAGGTGAGTGGGACGGCAGGCTTCACGGCTGGATAAATCTCGATTGCTTCTTGTCGGTAAAAAAGGATGAGGTTTTTTATGTTTACGGCGAAATAGGAGAATATTACTTCGGAATAGCACAAAACGGTCAGGTAGGTCTTGTACCGAAAGAACATATAGAATAAAAAGGAACAGTAAATATGTATAAGCTTATCAAAACGGACGGCAACGCACGCAGGGGAGAATTTATAACCCCTCACGGCACTATACAAACCCCGTTTTTTATGAATGTAGGCACATCGGCGGCTATAAAGGGCGGCATTTCATCTCTCGATTTAAAAGAGCTGAAATGTCAGGTAGAACTGTGCAATACTTATCATCTTCATGTACGCCCCGGTGACGATGTTGTGTATAAGATGGGTGGACTGCACAAGTTTATGAACTGGGACAGACCTATCCTTACCGACAGCGGCGGATTTCAGGTGTTTTCGCTTGCAAAGCTCAGAAAGATTAAAGAAGAGGGCGTGTACTTCAACTCTCATGTTGACGGCAGAAAGATATTCATGGGACCCGAAGAAAGTATGCGTATACAGTCGCACCTTGCCTCTACAATAGCAATGGCATTTGACGAGTGCGTTGAAAACCCTTCTCCTTACGATTATGTCAAAAAATCGACCGAGAGGACAACGAGATGGCTTCAGCGCTGTATTGACGAGATGAAGCGGCTCAACTCTCTGCCCGAAACGATAAACAAACAGCAGATGCTGTTTGCGATAAATCAGGGCGGAACTTTCGACGATATAAGAGCCGAGCACATGAAGACTATCGCAGGTATGGATGTAGACGGTATTGCAATCGGCGGACTTGCGGTAGGAGAACCTACCGAAACTATGTATCACATTATCGAAACGGTGATCCCTCATGCGCCTTGCGATAAACCCCGTTATCTTATGGGCGTGGGTACACCCTCCAATATAATAGAAGCAGTATACAGAGGCGTTGATATGTTTGACTGTGTTATGCCGAGCAGAAACGCACGCCATGCGACAGTATTCACCTGGCAGGGTATTACTCATGTTACCAATCAGTGCTTTGAAACAGACTCTCTGCCTATCGATCCCGAATGTGACTGCCCGACCTGCCGAAACTTCTCAAGAGCGTACATCAGGCATTTATTCAAATCGGGAGAAATGCTCGGAGGCAGACTTGCCGTTCAGCATAACCTCTATTTCTATAATACCCTTATGGAAAAGATAAGAGCCGCTATAGACGAGGGTACTTTTACTCAGTTCAGAGAGCATTATTCACCGCTGCTTGCGTCAAAGCTTTGCTGATATGTGATAGAAAATATGATTTGCTTATCTTGAAATTATCACTTAATTGTGATATAATCTAACGATATACAAGACAGGATATGTGTACTTCAAAAGGAGAACTTATGAAGCTTATCAATATAGGATACGGAAATACAGTAAATTCCGACAGGGTTGTTGCGGCTGTCAGCGCAGACGCCGCACCCGTAAAGCGTATTATCTCTGCGGCAAAGGACAACAACACCGCAATAGACGCTACCTGCGGTAAAAAGACAAAAACGGTCATAATCACCGACAGCAACCATGTTGTTCTGTCTGCGCTTGATATTTCGCATTTTACAGGCTTTACAGCCGATGAAAAAGAGGGGGAGAATGAAGATGAATAAAGGACTGCCTATTGTTATTTCCGCACCGTCGGGCTGTGGCAAGGACACAATACTTGAACAGCTTTACAAAAAGAATCAGAACCTTGTACAGTCGGTATCCGCTACCACCAGAGCTATAAGAGAGGGCGAAACAGACGGCGTAAGCTATCATTTCACAACGGTTGAAGCGTTTGAAAAGATGATAGAAAACGGCGATGTGCTTGAATATACAAGCTACTGCGGAAATTATTACGGAACTCCCAAAAAAGCTGTTACTGACCTGCTTGCTCAGGGTAAGGATGTTATACTTAAGATAGAAGTCGAAGGCGCTATGAATATAAAGAGGATATTCCCCGAGTGCGTTCTCATATTCATCCTTCCTCCGTCAATATCCGAGCTTGAACGGAGACTGAGAAAAAGAGGAACCGAAACAGAGGAAACTATCGCCGCAAGAACGGCTCAGGCAAGAAATGAGCTTGAATTTGCCGATAAGTTTGATTATCTTGTTGTAAACGGCGATCTTGACAAGGCTGTTGATGATGTCAATGCGGTAATACTTGCAGAAAAGATGAAAGCAGAGCGCAATGCCGCTTTGTTAGAAGAGATAAAGAGATCTTGATGGACAATATTGTTCATAAAAACGCTAATACAAGAACAGTTGTTTCGGTAGTAGTTGACAAGGCACTTTACAGTTTTGACCTTGAGTTCGATTATTATCTGCCCGAAGGCTCTGCTGCCGTTGTCGGTCAGAGAGTGATAGTGCCATTCGGAAAAGGCGGAAATAAGCGTGTTGGACTTATTACCGCCATAAAGCACGGAACCGATCACGGTCGGCTGAAAGAAGTATACTGCACCGTAAACGATGGCGTTATTTTAAGCGACGAAGCTCTTTGCCTTATGCGCTGGATGAAGGATAACACATTCTGCACTTATTTTGATGCCGTAAAAACAATATTACCCGGTGGTATGGCGCTCAATGTTTCGCAAAGATACACGATAAACAGCGATTTTCTGAAAAACCCCGACAGTTTCAGCCTTTCTCCTTCGGAGTCTTCTGTTGCCGCAATGCTTGCAGGCTGTAAAAGTGACAGAGAACTTAACGATATGATAGAATACGGCTTTGACGACAGGCAGAAAAAGCTCGTTCGGTCTCTTTTGGATAAGTCGGTATTGCTTGCGCTTGATATAATAAAACAGCGTGTAGGTAATGAAACAGAGAAGAATGTGCGCCTTACCGATTATTATTTAAGCGGTGAGTATTCCGAAAAAAATAAGCCGCTTACGGCAAAGCAGAAAAAGGTCGCTGATTTTCTTGAGCAGGCAGTATCCGCTTCCGTAAAGGAAGTATGCTATAACTGTGTTGTGACCGAAGCTGTTATTTCCAATATGGAGAAAAACGGCATTGCCGAGTGCTTTGACAATGAAATATCACGCTCTCTTACAGCAGATGCAAAAGCGGTAAAAAGCGTTGATGATATAACTCTGTCCGATGAGCAATCTTCTGTCTATGACGGACTATCTGAGCTTATGGACAGCGACAGTCCGCAGTGTGCGCTCCTTAAAGGAGTGACAGGAAGCGGAAAGACCACAGTTTTCCTGAAACTTATTGACAAGGCGGTTAAACAGGGGAAAACTGCTATAATGCTTGTTCCCGAAATATCCCTTACTCCGCAAATGGTGCGTAATTTTACCGACCTTTTCGGAAGCCTTGTAGCTGTTATACACAGCAATCTGTCTTTAGGGCAGAGAATGGACGAGTACAAGCGTATCGAAAAGGGCGAGGCAAAGATAGTAATAGGCACAAGAAGCGCTGTTTTTGCTCCGATTGACAATATAGGCATAATTGTAATAGACGAAGAGGGCGAGCATACCTATAAGTCTGAAAAATCGCCCCGTTATCATGCAAGGAGCATAGCAAAGCAG
>Ga0129308_1002362_pt1 | contig 16188 bp, 13 predicted proteins | sample L827metagenome_FD_94440 | JGI IMG/M metagenome (GOLD analysis project Ga0129308, IMG submission 94440) | Ring-tailed lemur group fecal microbial communities from Wisconsin, USA - L827 metagenome | ecosystem: Host-associated > Mammals > Digestive system > Large intestine > Fecal | place: USA...
CAGAAGCCGCACTGGATCGCGGCCTCGTCCACAAAGGCCTGCTGGATATCGCTCAGCTCGCCGTCGGGGCCGGTCAGGCCCTCCAGGGTCCGGACCTTTTTGCCCTCAGCCCAGGTCGCGAGATAGATGCAGGAGTCGAAGGTCTCGCCGTCGATCAGGACCGTGCAGGCCCCGCATTCCCCGACCTCGCAGCCCTTCTTGACGGAGGTCAGGCGAAATTCGTCCCGCAGCAGGTCCGCGAGGGACATCCGGACGTCGATCATGCACTGGACGTCCTTGCCGTTCAGATTGAATTGCAGCAGACGATACTGGTTTTCCATCAAAGTTCACCTCCGCACCGTCTGGTTGCCTCGAGGAGGCACCGCTTTGCCAGCTCCACGGCCACATGCTGCCGCAGCGCCTTTCCGGCCCGCCAGGAGTCCCGGGGATTGATGTCCTGCAAAACCGCCAGGGCAAAGGCCTCCGCGTTCTCCATGGTCACGGCCTTTCCGCCGATCAGCGCCTCCGCCGACGGCGCCCGGACCGGCACCGGAGCCGCCACGCCGTAGGCAATCCGCACCCGGTCAAAGGTCTTTTTATCCGCGCTGAGCCGCACGTTGACCGAGCAGCCGGTGGTGGCGATGTCCATAGCGTTGCGCATGGCGTATTTGAAGTAGTAGCCCTTCGTATTTTCCCAGCTCTCCCGGGGGATCAGGACCGCCGTCTCGATCTCGCCGGGGCGGATGTCGACCTTGCCCGCCCGCAGATAGAAATCGCGGATCGGCGTCAGCCGGACGCCCTCGGGGCCGGTCAGCTCGATGACGGCCTCCCAGGCGTGGAGGGTGGAGGCGGAGTCGGCCGAGGTGACGCCGTTGCAGGTGTTGCCGCCGATGGTGCCGATGTTGCGCACCTGCGGCCCGCCGACCATGTCCACCGCCTCTCCGAGAACGCCGATCTTCTCCCGGATGATCGGGTCCCGGGTGATGTGGGAAAAGCTGGTCAGGGCGCCAATGCGGATTGTGCCGTCCGGCTCCATCGTCACGCCGCGCAGCTCGTCGAGCATATAGATGGAGATCAGCGCATGGCCGGCCCGTTTTCCTTCGCGCATCTGGACCAGGACGTCGGAGCCGCCGGCAATGATGTCGGCCTCGGGATGGCGGAGGCGCAGGGCCACGGCGTCGTCCACGCTGGCGGCCTCGTAGTAGGCTTTCATATCATACATGGCTCAGACCTCCTTTCTCCACGGATCGTGGATCAGTCCCGCTTCGGTGAACTTCTCAAAGAGCACATGGGGCGTCATGGGCACGCGGTCGATCTCGACGCCGGTGGCGTTCAAAATGGCGTTTCGGATGGCCGGGGCCACCGGGCAGGCCGGCGGCTCACCGAGGGCCTTTGTGCCGAAGGAGGAGGTCGGCTCCGGATTCTCCACGAACTGGGCCTCCAGATGGGGATGGTCCATAAAGGTGGAGAGCTTGTAGTCCAGCAGGTTGTTGTTCAGGGGCCGGCCGGTCTTCGGGTCCAGCAGGAGCTGCTCTGAGAGGGCGTAGCCGATGCCCATGGACATGCCGCCGTGGACCTGGGCCTCGGCCAGAGCCGGGTTAATCAGGAGGCCGCAGTCGTGGACGTTGATGATTTTCGTGACCTTGACCTTGCACAGCGGGATATCCACCTCCACCTCGGCGCAGCAGCAGCCGAAGGAGTAGGCGTTGTTCTTGATCTGGTAGGTGGACTCGGCGGTCAGGTGCTCCGAGTGGGTCAGGCTGTAGAATGCCTCCTCGGCCAGCCGCCCCAGGGACATCAGTACGCGGCCGTCGGTCTTGCGGACGATCTGGCTGTCCACGATGTCCAGGTCGAAGACCGACACGCGGGTCATCTCGTTCGCGTATTTCAGGATTTTCTCCTTGAGCATCAGGCCGGTCTGCCGGATGGAGAAGCCGCAGACGTAGGTCTGCCGCGAGGCGTAGGCGCCGAGGCCGAAGGGCGTAATGTCGGTGTCCTGGCAGGACTGGACATGGACGTCCCGGTAGTCCGCGATACCGACGACGTCGGCCGCCATCTGGGCATAGGCGGTGTCGGCGCCCTGGCCGATCTCCGTCTCACCGACCTGGAGCTGGAGGGAACCGTCCTGGTTCAGCACCATGCGGCAGGAGGAATGCTCCAGCGAGATGGGCCAGACGGCGGTGTTGTACCAGAAGGGCGCGATGCCGATGCCCCTGCGGATCGGGCCGGTCTGGTTTTCATATTCCGCATGCTTCCGCTCGTAGTCCATATAGGCGATGGCCTTGTCGAGGCACTGGTTGTAGGAGTCGAAATAGTTCTCGTTTTTGGAGAAGCCGTCCACATAGCCGACGGGCATCAGATTCTTCCGCCGGAAGGCCAGGCTGTCGCAGCCCAGGCGGCGGCAGACGTCCTCGGTGTGGCTCTCGAAGGCGAACATGGCCTGGGGAATGCCGTAGCCCCGCATGGCCCCGGCCACGGGGCAGTTGGTGTAGACGGTCCAGGCGTCGCATTCCACGTTGGGACAGGGGTACATCTGCGGAAACGCGCCCATGCCCTTGGCGGCGATGGAGTGGCCGTGGGAGGCATAGGCCCCCTGGTTGGAGAACATCTCCAGCTTCCGGGCGGCGTAGGTGCCGTCGGGCCGGACCCAGGAGATGATATGGAAGCGAATGGCATGGCGGACGCGGTTGGAGACAAAGGTGTCCTCCCGGGGGATATCCAGCTTGACGAGCCGGCCGCCCACCTGCATGCTGAGATAGCCCGCCAGCGGCTCATAGAGGGTGTCCTGCTTGTTGCCGAAGCCGCCGCCGATGTAGGGCTTGATGATACGGACCTTGCCCCAGGGGATGCCCAGGGCCTGGCCGACGGTCCGCCGGACGATGTGGGGAATCTGGGTCGAGGACTCGATGACGAGGCGTCCGGCCTCCATGTGGGCGCAGGCGATGTGGTTCTCGATGTGGCAGTGCTGGACGATCGGCGTCTCATACCACTTGTCGACGCAGATCAGGCCCGGCTCCTGAATCGCGGCCTGATAGTCGCCATTCCGGATGGACGTGTGCTTGAGGACGTTGTCGGGACATTCCCTGTGGAGCACCGGCGCGCCGGGCTCCATGGCCTTCTGGGGATCCAGCACGAAGGGCAGCTCCTCATAGGTCACCCGGATGGCCCGGACGGCCTGGTTCGCGGCGACCTCGTTCTCCGCGACGACGGCGGCGACATCGTCGCCATAGTAGCGCACATGGCGGTTGAGCAGGCGGCGGTCGGCCACGTCCTGGTGGGCAGGCTCGACGGACCAGGGATGGCCGGCGGTCGGGAACTTGATGTCCGGCACATCGAAGCAGGTGACGATCTTCACGACGCCGGGAATTTTTTCGGCCTCGGAGGTGTCCACGGCGGTGACATAGCCGTGGGCGACGGTGCTGCGGCAGACCTTGGCGATGAGGGCGCCGCGGTCGCAGCGGTCGTCCGTATACTTGGCGCGGCCGGTGGCCTTGTCGTAGGCGTCCACGCGGGCAACACGCTTGCCGACATTGGACATAGGCGGGATCCCCCTTTCAAAAAATTAGGTTGTCTAACGATTTTTCAGTTTCATTATATCACAAGAAAGCCGAATAGGAAATAGCAAAACGCGTCCCACCGGAAATATTTTCGCGGCAAAAAAGCAGGCCCCGGAGCAGGGCCTGCCTTTTTATGGTCAGGATTCCAGTTTTGGCTTTGGTTTGCCGCTCCATGCCGCGCCGAGGACGCCGCAGAGGATCACCGCCGTGCCGACGATGTCCAGCACCTCCAGCTTTTCATGGAGCACAAACGCCCCAACCATCATGCTGACAACCGTATAAATTGTGTTGAGCGCCGCATAGACCTCCACCGGCAGACAGGTGGCGGAATAGGCCATCAGGGAGAAGGCGATGACACAGGAGCAAATGCCCATATAGAGAACCGGGACAATAAAATCCGCCGTGCCAAGACCCACGAAGAAGGTGCTGAGATCGCCGCGGACCGTGTGCTGAATCAGGGTTGTCGCCGTAAAGGCCACGGCGCCCATGGCCGTCGTGATATAGACGGCTTCAAAGGCCGTGAGGCTCAGCCTGGCCTCCCGCAGGAAGATGCGGCCGAACGCCACGGCAAAGAGCATCAGCACAATCAGAACCAGGCCGATGGTCGTGCTGCCCTCCATGGGGCCGATGCTGGTGAGGAAGACGCCGAAGACCGACAGCGCGCAGAAGGCCACGCCGGCGCGGGTCGTCTTCTCATGGAAGAGCAGCACCCCGAGAATCACAACGACGATGGGGCCAAGACTGGCAAACATGGCGATCTGGGCCGTAGGCGCGTAGTTGGTGGAGGTTGTCTCCAGAACCTGGCTGATCACCGGGTTGAAGAGCCCGCAGAGCAGCGCGTACTTGACCGTCTTCCCGCGGAAATTCACCTTGAAAATCCCCAGCGCGATCAGCAGCGTCATGCAGAGGAAGCCCACCATGTAGCGAAAGGCCAGATATTTGATCGTGTCATACTGGACGGCGGCCATTCCGCGCTTGATGAAGAACATGGTGAAGCCGAAGAGAAGCTGGGCCGCAATGCCGGCCAGCAGTGGTTTTGCCTGTTTCATACCGCCTCATCCGCGCGTCCGACGCCGCCATAGGGAATGGTGTATTCCCGGTTCCAGTTGATTTCCGACCGTGTTTCCCCGCCGTTCAGCTTTCCAAGGAGCGTCTCCAGCAGGGCCGCGCCGGTCTCTCCCAGGGCCGCGCCCTGGAGCACGACGCCCGCGTTGAAGTCGAAGAGGCTTTGCAGCAGGTCAAAGCGCTTCGGGTTTCCGGTCAGCTTCAGGACCGGCATCACCGCATTGCCCACCGGCGTGCCGCGGCCGGAGCTGAACACCGCCGCGTGGGCCAGCGAAAGGGCAAAGGCCGTGATATTGAAGGAGTCCGGCCCCTCGTTCCGGCTGTCCACAATCCAGAGGCCCGGGTGGGGCGGCCTCTGCCCCACCTGCAAAATCCCCTGAATCGGAGCGGAACCCATCTTTTTGACGTTTCCCATGGATTTTTCCACCAGCGTCGTGATACCGCCGGCCTTGTTGCCCGGCGTGGGATTCACCTGCTCGATGGGATAGCCCGTCTTGCGGATGAATTCCGCCCGCAGCTCCCGTACCATCTGCATAATCTGCCCGCCGACCTGCCGGTTCACGGCATGCTCCGCGACGATATGCTCGCTGCCCGGGAAGCCATAGACCTCGCCCATCAGGACCGAGCCGCCCCTGGCCACGATGCAGTCCGTCATCTCACCGATGACCGCGTTGCCCGCCAGGGCCGTCGTCCAGTCGGACCCGCCGCACTGGACGCCCACCACAAGCTGGCTGAAGGGCATCGGCTCGCGCTGCTGCAGCGCCGCAGCCGCCTTCAGCCGCTGCACGATCTGCACGCCCGCGGCCACAGCCTCCGGCGGTCCGCCGCACGCCTGAATGGAAATCGACTCGACATAGTCGGTGTGGAGGCTGATCTCCTGCAAAAGCGCCTCCCGGTCAATCTGCTCGCAGCCAAGGCCCACCAGCAGAACGCCAAAGACATTGGGGCTCTGTCCCGCCCGGGCAAGCCCCAGGACCGTCCGCTCCGCAATGTATTCGGCCTCGGTGCAGCCGTGCTCATGGGTGATGCAGGCGACGTCCTCCGCCATGGCGATCTGTTCGGCCACGGCATTGGCGCAGTGTACGGTCGAGATGACCAGCACATAGTTCCGGATTCCAAAGAAACCGTCCTTGCGCCGGTAGCCCATCAGCGCTGTCTCATCCATGGCGCGCCTCCTCCCGGAATTTCCGGTCATATTCTGCGCAGAGCTTCTCGGTGACGTCCCGCAGGTTGTGGGTATGGACATAGTCCCCGGCCGCGATGTACGTTTTGGCCTCGCCGATTGCGACGCCGTATTTTTTGACCATATCCCCCGCCGCAATGGCCCGGATTGCAATTTTATGTCCCTGCGGAATCTCCGCGGACGCGGTCACGCCTGTTCCGCCGCAGATTACGGTCTCTCCAGCCGCGACATTCTCCAGCACAACTGCGACGTCGTCGTTGTCACAGACGCGCCATGCTGCTTTTTCCATATCTGGCGAACACCTCTCATCCAGTTTTGACCCATATCACCGGATCATCTCATAAATTTCCGCGACGGTCTTGCCCTTCAGCCCGACCTTTTCGGCTGTGCGTCCGGCGGTGAAATAGTCGATGCCGGTCGCCATGCTGATGCAGGTGATGATGGCGTCCATGCCGGGCGTGGGAACGCCCAGCTCCTTTGCCAGCGTGGCAAAGCCGACCAGCGACCCGAAGGTGTCCTCCGCGCAGAAGCGGTGGGCCAGGCTGGCGGGAGATTGAATGCCCACGTAGGCCTGGGTCGTCTGAATGACCTCGTAGAGGTTATCTCCGTGGGAGCCGTAGCCGTTGATGACGCTCTGGGCCGTGGTGGGCACTTCAATTCCCAGCGCCCTGGCCAGGGCAATGCGCTCGGCGTCCACCTGCTCGGCCATCCGGGCAATGCTGGGCGTGATGCCCTCCATGTAGTAGTCAAAGCGCTGACCGGCGTCCAGCTTGTTGACGTTCATAATCATGGGGACGCAGTGGAGTACGCAGCCGATGCTGGACATCGCCGTGTGGAGGATGTCCTCCGCGCCCGTGACGATGGGGAAATAGGGCTTCAGCAGCGCGACCACCCGATCGGTCCCGGAGGCGGGAACCGCCGCCAGGACGGCCTTCTTTTTCAGGCCGGAATGGAACACCGTGGCGGGACCGGCCTTGCGGCAGGCAAACATCAGGTCGGCCATCTCGGCCACCAGGATGTCGTGGGGGCAGCCGAACCGCCGGAGCGCCGTCCGAAACGCGAGGCTGCCGCAGAACATGCCGGGGTTCAGGACCACGATCTGGTTCGGCTGGATCACATTCGCAATGGCCCGGGCCACGTCCTCATGGCCGTCGGCCGTGGTGACGACAAGGATCACGTCAGCGCCCTCGATGGCCTCGGCGGCGTCGGTGGTGATGCAGGACGGCGACGCCTGCAGCTCCATCTTGCCGGTCAGCGTGATCGTACCGGCGTCCTTCAGCTCCTGTACCAGCGCCGCGTTTTTGTCCATCAGTTTGACCGTGCAGCCCTGGCTGGTCAAAATCGCGGCCATGGACTGGCCGCCGCAGCCGGCGCCCAAAATACCAAATTTCAGTTTTTCCATGTGCAAAACACTTCTTTCCAAATCCGTCCTACCTGCGGGCGTTCTCACGTTCGATGATTTCGCGGGCCATATACTCGTTGGCGCCGACCATGCCGGGCGCCGCGATACGGCCGAGCATGGCGATGGTCTCGTCGGCGCTGTAGCAGACGATGCCGTCGCCGTCCGGGATGGCGCTGCCGCGCTGCGCCAGACGGGCCGACTCGATGGCGACGCCGGCGGCGGTGGCGAGCTTCATGGCGCAGCCAAACTTCGCGCCGTCGCAGAGCGTGCCGCCAATGCTGCCGACAATGTTCTTCACGGTTTTTTCCACGCCGTCAAGGCCGAGGTCCATCAGCAGGCAGCAGCCGGCGCCGACGCCCAGGCTGGCCGCAATGGCGCAGGCGCACATGGCGGAAAGGCGGCCGATGTGGCTCTTGATGTAGATGGTCATGAGATAGCTCATGCAGATCGCCCGGACCAGGTCCTCCCGGGATTTCCCCAGGTCCTCGGCGATGGCGACCAGCGGCGCGGAAGCCGCAATTCCCACGTTGCCGCTCTTGGCGCAGCTCATTGCCGACAGGTTCGCGCCGGACATGCGGGCGTCGGAGGCGGCGGCGGCCAGACTCTTTGCCCGCAGGTAGGTGGGGTCGCCGGGCAGCGTGCTGATGCTGTAGCCGAACTGCGCGCCCATTTTCTTTTCCAGGCCGGCCTTCGCCAGCGCGGTGTTGAGGTCGATGGCCTCATTCAGGAAGCTGAGCGTCTCTATCGGCGCTTCCTTGGAGAATTCATAGAAGTCCCGGATGCAAAAGTCGCGGATCGGCGCGCGGCCGTCGAAGGCCTGATCGTTGATATCGAACGTCGGGTCCTGATATACGACCTCCCCGTTGACCTCCCGCAGGACAATCCGGTCGTGGGCCTGCGCCACGATCACGCGGCCCGTGCCCAGCTCCGTCTCCACCTCTGCGTCGATGTAGATGCCCATTCCGTGGTAATCCCATTTGATGGAAACCTCGGCGTGTTCCCTGGCAAAGGCGCGGATAAACGCCTCGTCGGGGTCCTTGACTGTCTTCAGGACCTCCAGGCCCAGGCCGGCATCCCCATAGAATGCGCCAAGGCACGTCGGCTCCAGGACGCCCGTAAAGCTGGTGCCCGGGGTGACGACCGCGATGGAATTCTTATAGGTGTTCATATCGCTGATGAGTTTGACACGTTTCGGGGTTCCGCCAATCGCCTGTCTGGCCGCTGCGCCGGCAAAGGCGACGGAAACCGGGCCGGTACACCCAAGCGCGGGCGCGACCTCCGACCGGAGAATCTCCAACAGTTCTTTTTTCATAATTGATCTCCCTAAATGATTTAAATTTCGCCCTGCTCGACCAGCGCGCAGGCGACATAGTGGTCCGGACCGTATTCCTTGAGCTGCAGATCCTGGCAGGTACATTTTTCACAGACATGGGCGCAGCGGGGCGCGAAACGGCAGCCCGGCTTCGGATTGACCGGATTGGAAACCTCGCCCTTGATGACGTTTTGCAGGGCGCTGCGGTCCCGCAGCGAGGGCTTCGGCACAGCGCTGAGCAGCGCCTGCGTGTAGGGGTGCCGCGGCGCGCGGAACAGCTCGTCCACCGGCGCCTTCTCGACGCACTGGCCCATATACATGACGGCGATTTCGCTCGAAATGTGCTTGACGACGCTGAGGTCATGGGTGACGAACATATAGGTCAGTCCCATATTGTCCTGCAAATCCATCAGCAGGTTCAGAATCTGCGCCTGAATCGAGACGTCAAGGGCCGAGACCGGCTCGTCGCATACGATAAATTCCGGATTCAGCGCCAGGGCGCGGGCAATGCCGATTCTCTGACGGCGGCCGCCGTCCAGCTCATGGGGATAGGAGTTGACAAAGCGCTTGGCCAGGCCGACCGTGTCCATCAGCTCGTCCACCCGGGCATAGATCTGCTTTTTGTCCGGCAGCGTCTTGCAGACCTTCATCGGCTCGGCAATGATATCGGCCACGGACATTCTGGGGTTCAGCGAGGAATAGGGGTCCTGGAAGATGATCTGCATCTTTTTGCGCATCTCCAGCATTTGCCGGCGGTTGAATTTGAGAATGTTCTCGCCGTTGTAGAGAACCTCGCCGTCCGTCGGCTCCAGGAGCCGCAGGATGGTCCGGCCCATGGTGGACTTGCCGCAGCCGGATTCCCCGACGACGCCCAGCGTCTTGCCGCGTTCAATGGTGATGCTGACATCGTCGACGGCGTGAAGCGGCCCGGCCGGCGTGGAGAAATACTTTTTGAGATGTCTGGTTTCAATCAGCGGTGTGCTCATACCGGCTCACTTCCTTTCTCATCCCCGGAAAACAGGTGGCATTTGATCTCATGGGTGCCAAAATGAACGATCTCCGGCTTCGTCTCCTTGCAGATTTCCATGCAGCGCGGGCAGCGCGGCGCAAAGGGACACCCGGCAGGCAGATGGGTGGGGTCCGGCATCAGGCCGGGGATCGGATTCAGGCGCTTTGCCTTGGAATCCATGTCGGGAATCGAGCCAAACAGGCCGACCGTGTAGGGGTGGTGCTGCTTGCCCTCGTAGATATCCTCGGCGGTGCCGCTCTCGATGATCTCGCCGGCGTACATAATCGCCACGTCGTCGCAGGTCTGGGCCACAACGCCGAGGTCGTGGGTAATCAGAATCATGGCGGTGTTCAGCTTGACCTTCAGCTCGTTCATCATCTGCAAAACCTGGGCCTGAATGGTGACGTCCAGAGCCGTCGTCGGCTCGTCGGCCAGAATCAGCTTCGGCTCGCAGGCCAGCGCCAGCGCGATGACGACGCGCTGCTTCATGCCGCCGGAGAACTGATGGGGAAAATCATTCCGCCGGGAGGCCGGAATGCCGACCATCTCCAGCATCTCGTCGACACGGGCGTCGATTTCCTTCTCGCTGCGGCCGTGCTTGTGCAGCTCCAGCGATTCCCGAATCTGCTTGCCGACCGTCATAACGGGGTTCAGGCTGGTCATCGGGTCCTGGAAGATCATGGAGACGGTGTCGCCGCGGATCAGGCGCATGTCGCCCTCGGTCAGCTCCATCACGTTCCGTCCGTCCAGTCCGATCTCGCCCTCCTTGATGTAGCCGATCTTCTTCGGCAGCAGGCGCATGACGCTCAGGGCGGTGGTGGTCTTGCCCGCGCCGGTCTCGCCGACGAGGCCGAGCGTCTTGCCCTTTTTCACCGTCAGGTTCACGCCGTTGACCGCATAGACGGTATCCTGGTCCGTTTCATAAATCACATGGAGGTTCTTGATCTCCAATACATTGCGTTCATCCATCAATATGCAGCCTCCTCTGTTAGTTCTTCAGCTTGGGATCCAGCGCGTCCCGCAGGCCATCGCCCATCAGGTTGAAGGAGAGGACCGCCAGCATGATGGCAATGCCCGGCTCGATGACGACGAAGGGATAGAGCATCATATCCTGCTTGCCCTCGGAGAGCATGGTGCCCCATTCCGGCTGCGGCGACTGGACGCCGAGGCCGATGAAGCTCAGAGCCGCCAGGCTGATGATGGACTGGGCAATCTGCAGCGTGGCCTGGACCACAATGGGGCCGATGGCGTTGGGCAGAATGTGGCGGAGGATCGTTCTGGGGTCCCGTGTGCCGCAGGCCTTGGCGGCTTCGATGTACTCCTGGCCCTGAATCTGCAAAATGGCCGAGCGGACAATTCTCGCAAACTTCGGAATGTTCGCAATCGTCATGGCGATCAGCAAATTTTTGATGTCCGTTCCCAAAACCGCCACAATTGCCATGGCCATCAGGATCTGCGGCAGGGCCAGCAGGATGTCCATCAGCCGCATGAGGATATTGTCGACGATGCCGCCGTAATAGCCGGCAATCGCGCCGATCGTGCCGCCGATGAGCAGAGACAGCGCCACAATGGCGAAGCCCATGGTCAGGGAGATACGGCCGCCGTAGACAATCCGGGCGAACATATCGCGGCCATAGCGGTCCGTGCCGAGAATATGGCCGGCGCTGAAGGGCTTTGAGAATTTCTCCATGACGTGCTGGGTCACAACGTCCTCTTCATAGCTGAGATAGAGGGGCGCGGTGATGCAGACAAGCGCCATGGCGGCCAGCAGGAGCAGGCCCAGCATGGCCAGCTTATTCTTGCGGAAGCGGAACCAGATATAGCCAAGCTGGCTGCGCTTTTTCACTTCCAGCTCGTTGACAGCCTGTTCGGCTTGAATGTCTTTTCTCATGCTCCAACCTCCTTATTTCAGCTTTGACCGCAGGCGCGGATCGACATACGCATAAATGATATCCACCACCAGGTTGACCACGCTGATCATCACGGCGACCAGCAGAATCGCGGCCATGACGGACGGCGTATCCTTCTTGCGGATGCCGTTGACGATCATGGTACCAACGCCGGAGATGGAGAAAACGCTCTCCGTGATGACGGCGCCGCCGAGCATGGCGCCGAGGTTCAGGCCCACAACGGTAATCACCGGCAGCAGGGCGTTGCGCAGGGCATGGCCGAAGACGACCCGGCGCTCCGTGGCGCCCTTGGACCGCGCAGTCCGCACATAGTCCGACCGGATGACCTCCAGCATATTGGAGCGCGTCATACGGATGAGCTGCGCCAGATGGACGGAGCAGCAGGTAATACAGGGCAGGATGAAGTGCTTCCAGGTGTCTGATCCGATCGACGGAAGCCAGTTCAGCTTCAAAGAGAACGCCAGCATCAGACATAGGCCCATGAAGAACGACGGCATCGCGCAGATCAGCATGGAGACCAGCAGCGTGATGTTGTCCACGATGCTGTACTGCTTGACGGCGGACAAAATGCCGATGGGGATTCCCAGCAGCACCATCAGCGCCACGGAGCCGACGGCCAGCTTGATTGTGTTCGGCAGGCGCTCCGACAGCTCCTGTGTCACCGGCACCTTCGAGATATAGGAGGTTCCAAAGTCGCCCTTCGTCAAAACGTTGACCATATAGCGGCCGTACTGAACCAGGACGGGATCGTTCCAGCCCATCTCTTCGCGGAGCTCCTCCACGGCCTCCTTGGTCGCGCCCTCGCCGAGAATCAGGCCGCTGGCGTCGCCCGGCGTCAGATTCATAATCAAAAAGATAATCAGGGAGATACCCAGGAGGACGGGAATCATGGTCAGCAGGCGCTTGCCAATAAATTTCAACATGTTCTTCTCATACGCCCTTTCATCAGTCGCTCTTGCACGTCCGGTCGCGCCAACCGTGGGCAAGAAAGTTCCGTTTCAATCGATTGTGCCGCTCCGGCCGCGGTCAGAGGCGGACAAAAAATGGGGCCGCCGCGGCCCCTTCTGCATGCAATCCAATGGTTTTGTTTCTTTTGCCGAACGCCGTCCACTGGGCTGCCGCGGTACGCTTCGGCCCGTGGGCCTGCCGGCCGGGCAGCCGGCAGGTCCCTGCGGGTCGGAATTATGCTGGGTTGGAAGCCTCAGGACAAGGCTGTTCCGGCTTAGCCCCAGCTATAGTCGAAGACGAAGCATCTTCTGTTGGGATTTGCCACAAAGCCCTGGAGATCGGAGTTGTAGACATAGGGCTGATCCATCTGGAGGATGGCGGGGACATACTGCATCTCGTCCATGCGCTCCACGACCTGACGGTAGATCTCAGCACGCTTCGCGGAGTCGGACTCGCTGCGGCCCTGCTCCAGCAGAGCGTCCAGCTCGGAATCATCGACGTCGCCCCAGTTTCTGCCGCCCACATAGTCGCTGTGGAACAGGCCGTACAGGTAGTCGGCATCGTTGTAGCCGGCGGAGGTGTTCATCAGAGCCAGCAGGTAGTCATGCTCGGTACGAACCTTGTTCAGCCATGTGGAGCGCTCGTACTTCTCGATGGTGGCTTCGACGCCGACCAGGCGGAGCTGCTCAGCGACGATCTCAGCGATCGGGAGCATACGGCTGTCGTCCATGCAGGTGAACTCGATCTGGAGCGGGTTGGACTCGTTATAGCCGGCCTCGGCAAGCAGCTCCTTGGCGCGCTCGGGATCATAGCCATAGCTGCTGACAAAGTCGTCAGGATAGCATTCGACGTCGGGGTTCATCATGGCCTCGATGGCAACGGCGTTGCCGTCGCAGGCGCCGACGACGCACTCTTCGCGGTTGATCGCGCAGGAGAACGCCTGACGGACGCGCACATCGTCAAAGGGAGCCTTGTTGGTTTCGAGCTGCAGGAAGTAGGTTGCGGTGGAGCCGCAGGCTTCCCAGGTCAGGTTGGAGGCGGATTCCGCAACAGCCTTCTGGGTGACGGGGATGGTGTCGCAGAGGTCGATTTCGCCGTTCTGCAGGGCGACCATCGCAGCGTTGGTGTCCAGGCAGATCTTGAAGGTCAGGTCCTTGATGGTGGGAGTGCCTTCCCAGTAGTCCTCATTGGACTCGAGAACGATCTTGTCGCCGATGTCCCAGCGGACAAACTTGTAAGCGCCGGTGCCGATGGGTGCGCGGCCGTAGCCGTCGGGGTCGGCCTCGTCGGCGGCCTTGTTGACAATGCCCAGATAGGCGGAGGCAACACAGGACTCAATGGCGCCGAAGGGCTCCGTCAGGGTCAGGGTGCAGGTGTACTTGTCGTCGGCAGTCATCTCGACCATCATGGAGGTGATGGCGGAGGTGGCCGGGGTGGCGATGGCCTGGTTGTAGGTGTAGGCCACGTCCTCGGCAGTCAGCTCTTCGCCGTTGTGGAACAGGACGCCTTCGCGGAGCTTAAAGGTGACCTGGGTGCCGTCGTCGCTGACGGTCCAGCTCTCGGCCAGAGAGGGAACCAGCTCGCCCTTGGCGTTCTGCTCAATCAGGCGGTTGAAGACCTGGTAGTTCACGGTAAAGGCGGTAAATTCGTCGGTCTTGTAGGGGGTCAGCAGCGCGGGCTCAGAAGTCAGACCGAATATGAAATCAGTACGGCCGGCTTCGGCGCTGGGCTCGGAGGGCGTTTCCTCGGGAGCCTCTGTCTCTTCCTCCGTCTCTTCCGTCTTCTCTTCGCCGCTCTCGGGCGCCGTGGTTTCTTCCTTGGGAGCGGGCTCCTCTGTCTTGGGACTGCTGGAGCAGCCGGCAAACAGGCCGATCAGCAGCACAACGCACAGAAGCATACAAAGTACTTTTTTCATCTTTCTTCTCCTTTTTTGTTTATTCTTTTTATTATTCCGCCCCCGCTGTACAGGGGCGGTATAATAACGTCCTTACTATACCATAGAATTTAGCGTATTGAAGCGGTGGGATTTTCACGATTTTTACATTGAAGGGTGTAAAACTGTCGCATTCTGACGTTTTCGCTTAATCCATGGTGGCAAAGTCGTACATGACGGCCGCAGTCATTTTGATGCCGTTGATATAGTCCTCCAGATAGATATTCTCGTTTGGCGCATGGATTTGGGATTCCATGTGATCGATGCCGAAGCTCACGGCGTCGATTCCCTCCGGGCCGCAGAAGCTGCCCATGGCGGTGGTTCCGGCGCCGTTGCGGTAGATCGAGGGCTTCATGCCATAGACGGCCTCGGCGTTGCGCAGGGCCGCGCGGACGATGCGGCTCTTGGTGTCGGCGCGGTAGGGATTCTTGCCGGAGAGCGGAATCACCTCGATATCCTGGAAGCCGCGGCGGTCCAGATGCTCCCGCAGGAGCTGCACCACCCGGTCGGCATCCTGTCCCTGGACGAGGCGGAAGTCGATCTTGCAGAAGGCATAGGAGGGGATCACGGTCTTGGAGCCCTCGCCGGTGTAGCCGGACTCGATGCCGGCGATGTTGGCGGTCGGCTGATAGAGCAGCTTTTCCTTCAGCGCGGTGCCGCTGAGGTCGTTGATAAAGTGCGAAATGCCATTGCTGGCCTTGACCCGGTCGCCGTCGTAGTTCAGCTCGTCCAGATAGGCCATATCCTCCTCCGTGGAGGGGATGACGTCGTCATAGAAATGGTCGATGGTGATGCGGTCGTCCTCATCCTTGATGGTCCGCAGGGCCCAGACCAGCCGCCAGGCGGCGTTGGGCACAATGGGGGCGTTCATCGAGTGCATATCGCCCTTGGCGGAGCGGCAGCGCAGCTCCACATAGCACAGGCCCTTCCAGCCCAGGGTGATCTGCAGCGGACCGCGGTTGATGTCCTTGCTGCCGCCCTCCCAGACGATGCCGTCGGTCTTCACCATGTCCGGATGGGCAATGCGGAAGGGATCCAGGTTGGGCGAGCCGATCTCCTCCTCGCCCTCGGTGATGAATTTGATGTTGCAGGGAAGCTCCCCATAGACCTTCTGGTAGGCGTCGACCGCGCACCAGCGGGAGAGGAAGCTGCCCTTGTTATCCGCCGCGCCGCGGGCATAGATGCGGCCGTCCCGGATGTCGGGCTCAAAGGGCGGCGTGATCCATTCGTCCAGCGGCTCCGGCGGCTGGACGTCATAGTGGTTGTAAAACGTCAGGGTCCAGGGCTTTCCGCCGTCGATCTCGCCGTAGACGACGGGGTTGCCGTCCGTGGGCACCTGCTGCACCTTCGCGCCGAGCAGGCTGACCTGGTCCTGCACCATCTGCGCCATTTCCACCATGCCGAGGTGCTGCGCGGCAATGCTGGGCTGGCTGCAAAACTTCTTCAGCAGGTCGATATACTCCTCGCTGTGCGCGTCGATATAGGCAAATACCGGCTCCATATGCTTGTCCATGTGCATTCTCCTTCCTTTCATTCAAAACGCCAGGGAAGCGTTGATTTCATCTTCTATTCTGCGGGCCTTTGCCGCCGTAGGCGTCGCGGTCAGTCCGCCGCAGCCGCCCCGCAGCTCCGGCGGCAGCCGCTTCTCGCAGTCCACCAGGGCGTCCGCCACCTCGTCGGCGGGGATATAGCTCCGAATTCCAGCCAGCGCCAGATCGGCGCCGCAAAAGGCGTTGGACACGCCAATGCCGTTGCGCCGGATGCAGGGGATCTCCGAGGAGCCGCCGATCCGGTCGCAGATCAGGCCGAGGATGTTCTTCAAACCCAGGGCGCAGCCATCCACGATCTGCCGGGTCGTTCCGCCGGCGAGATGGACCAGCCCCGCCGCCG
>Ga0129308_1002364_pt1 | contig 16174 bp, 13 predicted proteins | sample L827metagenome_FD_94440 | JGI IMG/M metagenome (GOLD analysis project Ga0129308, IMG submission 94440) | Ring-tailed lemur group fecal microbial communities from Wisconsin, USA - L827 metagenome | ecosystem: Host-associated > Mammals > Digestive system > Large intestine > Fecal | place: USA...
AAGTAAATGAAGAGGGAAATAAAGGGCATCTTCAGCAGGTGCTATTCAGTGAGATAATTGGGATTTTTAAGGAAAGTAACTATCTTTATTGAAGGAGGACTGACTGATGAGTCAAGCATTTTCGAACGATATTATATTTAAATCATTTCTAAGAAATAATGAACGTTTCGCAGATATGATCAATGCCGCAGTTTTCCAGGGTATGCCAATGGTGGATCCTAAAAGATTAAGGGATGTCAATACCGATTTGCCTGTGATTATGGATTCAGGCGGCAAAAAAGTCACGACCATTGAACGTTTCAGGGATTTGGTCAAAATGATAGATATGGGCAGCTATATTATGGTATTAGGGATAGAAAATCAAAAGACTAGTCATCCCCGCATGGCAAGCCGGATGTTATTGTATGATGCGGCATTGATTGATGCCATGTCCCGAAAGAAACCCTGTATCTATATATCCCTGGTTGTTTATCTTGGTGAAAAGCGATGGAGAGCTAAAACAAATGTTTTAGATGAATTAAAAGTACCCAAGCAGTATCGAAAAGATTTAAACAACTGGAAAACCTATTTTATAGATTTGAATCGAACAGATCCAGGTATATTTCAGCACAAAGACAATCAGGATGTGACGAAGCTTATTCAATCATTATATAATTGGGACGGTCAATCAATGATCTTTAAAGGTCTGAATATGACCAGAGAAGTTATCTTAGCAGCGGTATCAGCGACAAACAGTTATGAGATACTGGCAGAGCTGAAAAGCTTAGAGGAAACATCCTTGGAAGGAGAAGATTATATGTGTCAGGCAGTAACAAATGCTTTAAAAAAAGCCGAGAAAAAAGGCGAGGAAAAAGCTAAAAAAGCAGTGCAAGAAGCTCGATTCGCTATTTTGCAGGAGGGTGAGAGGAATACTTTTCTTCACTTAATCAGTAAGAATTATTTGAAGAAGTTCGGCTCATTATCAGAAGAACTGAAAACAAAAATTTCAGAACAGACGAATGAAAATCTGGAAATGATTTTAGAAGTTATACCAGATTTACATAATGAGCAGGATATCATGCAGTTTTTAGTTAATTAAAGATTTTGTTTTATCTTTATTTTGAGTGAATAAATGAGTGCTATTAGTGTATTTCCCTCTTCAAATTTAAATTTTAAATTGCTTTATATCATTTTTTAATAGGCCTTTAAAGAGCTTTCTTATTTTTACTTTCATGAATAATTAGAGAAATATATGATTTGGAATTTCTTTCCCCTTTAGATATGGCGTATAATATATAAAAGTTTAAGAAAAAAATAAGCACTTCTACTTAAAAATGTAAGAAAAAGGAGATAATATGCATTTGGGTATATTCGTTTTTTCCAGATTAGTGTAGAATAATGAAAAATGGATTATTCAGAGGTGTGTAAATGAGCAGAAAATGGGCGAAGGCAGGATTAGCAATATTGTTAGTGCTGATTTTTCTTAATCAAAGAAGGTATTATATTAAATGTCTACTGGGAAATAACCAGCCAGGCGTTAATATACTAGCTTATCACCATGTTGTTGGTGATGAAGAAAAAAATTATTATTGGAAAAATAATCTGGACGTGATGAGCGTCACGCAGTTTGAAAAGCATATGCGCTATTTGTATGAAGCCGGCTATACAACACTGACCCTGGATGAGCTTTACGACTGGAAAAAAGGAAATATATCTATTTCAGAAAAATCTGTTGTCATTACATTTGACGATGGCTATACGTCACTGACAGAAGTTATTCAGCCTATTTTGGAAAAATATGGGTTCTGTGCTTCTTGTTTTATTATTGGATCTTATGTTCAGGAAAAAACGGTTCCTTATGAGGAGGGGAAACTGCATTATCTTGGACTTGATATACTCAAAGAAGAAAATGATGTTTTTTCGTTTTATTCTCATGGCTATGATCTGCATGAAATGGAGAATGGTCAATCTAAAATTGAAACGATAGATGCGGATGAATTAAAGGAAGATATACTTAAGCAAAGGAAAGTGACACAAACGGATTATTTTGCTTATCCTTGGGGAAAGGCAAATCGGCTGCTTTATGAGACATTAAAAGAAGCTGGGGTAAAGCTGGCGTTCTCATATGCTAATTTTGGTCCAGTCACTCATTTATGTAATGATGAAAATATTCCAAGGTGGGCAATGTTTTCATATATGTCGGTCAAGGATGTTCAGGATATTTTAAGAAAATAGATATAGTTACTTAGCTTGTTTGAATGTCTTAATTGGTGTATAATTCGTTTAAATCATGGGAAAATTTAGAATTGATGCAGGTGGTGTAAAAGATGATTCCTAAGAAAATACATTATGTGTGGGTTGGCGGTAAAGAAAAGCCTGAAAATATTAAAAGATGCATGGCGACATGGCAAAATCATTTACAGGACTACGAAATCATTGAATGGAATGAAAGTAATTTTGATATATTCTCTAACCCTTTTGCCAAGGCTGCTTACGAGGCCAAAAAATGGGCATATGTCAGTGATTATATCAGGGCCTATGTGATTTATCATGAAGGGGGAATTTATCTGGATACAGACGTATTGATTTTAGATAACTTTGATGATTTTTTAAATCATCGGGCTTTTGTCGGCTATGAAAATGAAAACTATCCATTTACTGCGGTTTTTGGAGCGGAAAAAGGGCATCCTTTTTTAAAGAAAATGCTTGATTATTATGATGACCATGCTTTTTTGTTTGATAAAAATGATCAGCTGAAAACAGTGAATACTAAAAGTGTTTCAGATATTTTGATTCAGGATTATCATTGTCAGTTGGGAAATCTGCGGCAGACGCTTGCGGATGGCATTGAGGTCTACCCTGATGATATTCTATGTAACCCCTCTAAGAAATCCGTCTCTATTCATGTTTTTACTGGAACTTGGATGGAAGGGAAAAAACCGTTGGAACGAAAAATTAATACCTTTTTGAAACTTCGCGTGACAACAAAGCATAAAGCAGGATTATTTAGAAAGTATATTATGAGAAAACCTGAAAGGGGTGAGTAAGCTTTGATTAGTATTTTAACCCCTACTTATAATGATTCTATGACACTGGAAGCCACTCTACAATCTATTTTAGCTCAAAGCTATCAAAACTGGGAGTGGGTTGTCGTTAATGATGGCTCAACCGACAAAACAGATCTTGTAATACATGATTTAATCAGACAGTATCACTTGGAAAATAAAGTTATTTATTGTTATCAGAAAAACGCTGATCAGCTAAATGCTCTGATTCATGCTTTGGAAAAAGCCTCAGGGGAATATTGTTTCACCTTACATTCTGATGACCAGTTACCGGATGAAAATTTTTTGCAGAGATGTGTGCAGCTTATGGAGAAAAATCCGGATATTGATGGTCTCTTTGGTGATTTATTACTGATGGATGAACAGGGAAATATAACCGGACGTCAGAAAGTAAGTTCCTATCAGGTAAGTGAAGCTATGCCTGCATTAACATTATTGTGGTTAGGCAGGAACCCTTATTCTGATGTAGCTTTTCATAAAATGAGTGTTTATCGTGATGCGGTTAAATATAATTATCTGACTTGGAATATGCCTTTATGGCTGGATACAAGAGAGAATAAGGTAAGCATGTTAAAGTATCGAAGTGTGGATTTTCCAGTCCTTAAATATCGAATTCATGCAGGTAATTATGTCAATAGCGCTTTAGGAGAACTCAATGTTATCAGTGGTGAACTGCGTACTGCCTGTACATTGATGAATTATTACCATATTCCTTGTTATCGGGGGCAGTATTACTTATTCAGAGTACTTAATAAATTATTGCCAGGCATTAAATATCCTGTTTATTATATAAAAAAGCCATCTGTTAACAGAGGTAAAATTGTCTCATTTATTATCAGACAGAGATATCCTAAGGGAGTAGATGATAATCTGTTTTTAGCGGCAATACAGTCTTTTTATCATTGTAATAGTCAGCGGCAATTAAAAATAGATTATCTGCCGGAGGATTTGGGTCTTTATTACGGTAAAGATGCAAGAATTTTTAATAGTATGGTTTTAAAACGTGAGCTGCCGTCATTTTATCAGGATTTTCTTGAAGAAATGAAGCAGGGATTTAAAGAAGTCGTTGTTCTATCTAAACAGGATCAGAAAAAGATGAGAGTAATCCTTCAGCTGTGTTGTATAGGACACGTTGATGTAAAAATAGTCAATGAAGCAAATTAGGAGGTTGATTGAATGTTTAAAGTCATGACAATTTTTGGAACGAGACCGGAAGCTATAAAAATGGCTCCATTGGTTAAAGAATTATACCGACGTCAGGAGATCAAAACGATTGTTTGTGTGACCGCACAACATCGGCAGATGCTGGATTCTGTGCTTAGTGATTTTGATTTGCATCCTGATTATGATCTCGATATCATGAAAAATGGACAGACACTTTCAGATATTACTTCACGTGTTTTAAAAGGACTGGAAGATGTCATGCAGCAGGAGAAACCGGATATTGTTCTGGTACATGGGGATACCACTACAACTTTCGCAGGGGCATTAGCTGCTTTTTATAATCATATTGCAATTGGACATGTAGAGGCGGGACTAAGAACTTACAATAAATATTCACCATTTCCAGAAGAAATGAACCGGCAAATGGTCAGCAGCTTGGCTGATTTACATTTTGCACCTACAAAATTAAGCGCAGAAAACCTGCTTAGAGAAGGAAAACCAAAAGAAAATATTGTTGTTACTGGGAATACTGCCATAGATGCCATGGCACATACGATTTCTGAAAACTATCATCATGAAATTCTTGACTGGGTTCAAAATGATCGTATGATTTTACTGACAGCACATCGTCGGGAAAATCTTGGGGAACCAATGGTACATATTTTTAAGGCTATCCGCAGAATCGTTGATGAATTTGAAGATGTGAAAGTAGTGTACCCTATCCATTTAAATCCTAAAATCAGAGAGATTGCCTCAGAGGTATTATCCGGTGTGGACAGAGTTCGCTTAATTGAACCTCTGGATGTTGTGGATTTCCATAATTTTCAGAATCGTTCTTACCTTATTTTAACGGATAGTGGCGGAATTCAGGAAGAAGCACCTTCACTGGGAAAACCGGTTTTGGTTTTAAGGGATACAACGGAAAGACCGGAAGGTATTGAGGCCGGAACTTTAAAACTAGCCGGAACAGACGAAGAAACAATTTATCAGATGACGAAAACGCTTCTAAAGGATAGCGAAGCATATAAGAAAATGAGCCAGGCCTCTAATCCTTATGGAGATGGTAAGGCCAGCCAGCGCATTGCGGATGCATTGATTTTCTGGTATTCAAATAAATAGTGCCCAGTAAAGGAGAGACCAAAGGATGAGAAAAAGCAATTCATTAAAAAATTTTATTACCAGTGTCATACCTTTTGTTATCCTGATACTGATTGGCTTTTGGAAAGTGAATGTCTGGCAAAGTACGCTGGACGAAGATGTTTATGCATTAAATCAGTTGTTTTTTCAGATTTTTTCTTATTTGTCCCTGGCTGAAGCGGGAATAGGAGCATTAGTGCAGAAGGAATATTACCGCTTATTTGTCAGTGATGATAAGGATGAAATCTGTGTTTACTATACTTTGTCAAAAAAAATGCTGAGAGTAGTCTGTGTGATTATTATGATTGCAGGAATTGCCTGTTCGTTTTTCCTGCCTTCATTATCTAATGGCAATGACTTATCTTTGCATTATATGCAAAAAATATTTTTCCTGTTTCTTTTGAAATCTTTGGTTGAATATTTTATGTTCTCACCGCGCTTTGTGCTTCAAGCCGATCAGAAAATATACAAAATCAACGTCCAGATGAATATATACAAAATTGCGGAAGGCATCATGGAGACGCTGTTGATCATGGCGGGAGTTTCTTTTGAACTTGTATTGATCGCGACTTTCTTTTTAAGAATTGTAATGAATCTGCACATTAATCGAATTGTGTTCAGGGAATATCCGTGGCTCCATACGGTTTCTGATACGAAAGGCAAAAGAATTCGCGGAATGCAGCATGTTCTGCTTTATAAAGTAGTTTCAGTCATTTATGAAAACGTAGATTTACTGTTGATATCAAGTTTTATTAACCCGCTTTCGGTTATTATTTATTCTAATTATAAGTATATCACGAAATATTTAGGTGATTTGATCTATACGGTAGGCAGTTCAATCACTTCAAGTCTTGGAAATCTGATGTATTCAGATGATAAACAGCATAGTTATGATACTTATGAAATGATTAGTACGATGTTTTATTATATCGCCTGTGTTTTGACGGTAGCGCTAGGGTATTGCATGAATTCATTCATCGTCATTTGGGTAGGACCTAATAAGCTGTTCGATACAGTTTCATTTGCTTGTATTCTGTTTACTTTCTTTCATACGATCGTTCGTCGTCCGCAATACATTTTAAAGGACATCTTTGCTTTTTATAAAGAACTTCAGGGTGTTTCGATTGCAGAGTCTGTTTTAAATTTGCTGCTGTCTTACATACTGGTTCAGTCCATGGGTATTCAGGGTGTATTGATTGCAACTGTGATTTCTACGCTGTTAACTAACTTCTGGTATTTCCCTGTCTATCTTTATAAGGCGATTTTTGATAAAAAACCATGGCTTGATTTCTTTAAATATAGTCTGACTGGAGCTATTACCGGCGGTTTATTGTGGATGAGTCACCGTATTTTGCCGGCCATACCAGCAACGGGATATATCTCCTGGTTTTTAAGTTCATGTTTATATTTTGTGCTAGTCTTAGTGATCATTACTTTAATCTTCTTTGTCACGTTTAAAAGCTTTAAACGTTTAGTCATGCAGTGTATTGAGATGGTTAAAGGAATGATCGCAAGAAAAAGGGAGGCAGCCTAATGAAACAAATCATCAGACAAATTATTGGGACGCTGATGCAGGTATTTTTTTCTTTTTTTCCGATTCAGAAAAATAAAATTATGCTGGAAACAGGAGTTGGTGAAGTAAAGGATCATACCAAAGCATTTTATGAATATCTTAAAGCCCATAATATTAAGGACTACGAATTAAAATGGGCGGTTAGAAAAGGCGCCGATGTTTCGGAAATTGAGTCAACTGAGATTGTCTGGAAAAAGACATTCAATTATTATTATCAGTTGATGACAAGCAAATATTGGCTGCGAACACATAGTATCGAAGCTATCGTAAAAAAGAGATCGGGACAGATTTATATTCAACTATGGCATGGACCTGGCGCAACTAAAAAAGAGGGATATGATTTAGGAAGAATTCCCAATACCGGAAAGACAATGCCTCATGCTCAGGAGTGGGACTATTATATTGCTACTGACAGGCATTCTTATGAGTATATTCAAAGTGCGCTTAATTTAAAAATTCCTCGGCTGCTTTTGGGAAGCTGTCGTTCAGATGAAATTGTAAATATGCCTGAAACACGTTATTCACAGATGAGAAATCTTTTAAGCATCAAAGATGAGGAATTAGTGGTACTCTATGCACCGACATTCAGAGAAAATGATTTTCAGACAGAAAAGATAACATTGAAAATCAAGGAACTTTCAAAAATCAAAAATATCCGGCTGATATTAAGGCTTCATCCTGAAGTTAAAAATAAACTGGATTTTGAAGAATATGATGATTCTGTAATTGATGGCAATAATTATTCGGATATTTATGATTTATATATGGCATCTGATGTTTTAGTGACAGATTATTCTAGTGTTGCTATGGAATATTCTTTATTAAAAAGGCCCATTCTATATTATATGTATGATTTGGATAGTTATTTTGTGGAAAGGAATTTCTATTTTGATTATCTGAATCATTTAGCCGGTCCTATTTTAAAAACAGAACAGGAATTGATTGAGGCACTATTACATCTTGATGAGGTTAAAGAAAAATATAAAACGCAGTATGAGGCATATGATCATTTATACAATGAGAAAAATGATGGGCATGTCTGTGAACGCTTCTGTCTGCTTCTAAAATCTGGCTTTTTTGAAAAGCCAGGAAATTATGATTTAAGTATGTCTGGGGGTATGAAGACAAATGCAGAAAATGAAAGCAGATAAACTGATGTATCTTTATTTGTTATTGCAGCCATTGATTGACTTAATGACAGCTTATATGACGCGTCACTTTACAATACCGCTGACAATCGGCGTGCTGGCTAGAGGTCTGTTTTTACTGGTCATGGTAATATATTGTTTATTTTATACAGATGATAAGTGTAGAAAATCTACTTTAAAGTATGGCGTGCTTTTGCTGGCATTTGGTATTTTATATTTTATGACAAAGCCTGATTTATGGACGATTCAATATTTGATCAACGAAATCATTTATCTATTTAAATATTTCTATTTCCCTGTAGTTCTTATGCTTTTGTATGAGGCTTATCCGCATTTGAATCTGGAAAGGGATAAGCTAATGGGAGTTTTTGCAGTAAATGCTTTATCAATTGCCTTTTTCATTATTGTGCCTTATCTAACGGGAACAGGATTTGAATCTTACGTAGGCCGGGCTGATAAAACAGGAACTGTCGGCTGGTTTTATGCTGCTAATGAGATTGGAGCTATCCTGACACTTGTTTTTCCATGTGTTTATCTTTTTCTCCAACATAAACGGTTTAGTTTATTTTTTGTTTCTAGTATAGCTGTCGGTTTTTCAATGATGCTTTTAGGAACCAAAGTAGCCTTGTTGGCACTTTTGGGAATTGAATTTTTATGGTTAATCTATTTTTTTGTTAATCGCAAGAAAAAGGCAGGTATCCTCTGGTGCACTGTTTTACTGATTGTGTCCATTGGCATTATTCCGGTGCTCCCAGCAACCAGCAATGTGAATAGTTCTATTGACAAATATACAAAGCCTGCCGAAGAAACAGTGGATGAGTCGCAAACACCTTCACAAAGCAGTACTAAAAATCCCATTTTAGACAAAGCTATTAAAGTTATCTTTAGCGGCAGACAAAAATTTTTACAGAATACGATGAATATTTATACAGACAGTGAACTTGATGATCAAATGTTTGGACTGGGATTTACGAATCGGCCAAGCATTAATAACAAAAAGGTCGAGAAATTAATTGAATTGGATCCATTTGATGTGTTCTTCCATTATGGTATTGTTGGCTCAATTGTTTACTTTATGCCTATTATCTGGATTCTGTTTAGTTGTTTAAAGAAACTTGTTCGTCAAAATATCTTTGGAAATTTCTATGTCTATGGTTGCTGCGTGGCAATTTTACTGGCCTTTGGAATTTCCTGCACAGCTGGTCATGTTTTCGGTGCGCCGGGAGTTTCTACTTACCTTATTTTCTTTATGGTTATGCTTTTGCGGGAACTGTCGGCACCGGGTAAAAAAAAACTTCGCAATGAGGTAACAATCTTAGCACTTCATGTGAATTACGGAGGCGCGGAGAAATATCTTTCATCATTATGTAAAATGTTAGAGGGGAGATATCCAGTTCATCTGATTGTTACCTATAAGATTTCTGAGAAACCAGCATTTGAATTTGGCAGCCATGTGAAAATAACTTACTTGATAGACGGAGGACCTAATCGAGAGGCCTTTAAAAGCGCCATTCGACAAAAAAGTATTTCCCAGGTAATACGAGAAGGCATGAAAAGTGTCAGAATTCTGTTTTTAAGGGAATGGCGCAATATTCAAGCAGCCAGACAGATTAAAAGCCGTTATGTCATTACAACCAGACCTTTGCATAGTCGTATTGCGGGTATTTATTGTCCAGAGGAGACTGTGAAGATAGCGACAGAACATAATTATTTGATCAATGATAAGAAATATGTCAAGAAAATGCAAAATTCGCTGGCTTATTTTCAGTACCTTGTTTGCGTTTCTGAGAATTTACAAAGGTTTTATGCAGGTAAATTAAAAAATATACAATGTGTATTTATTCCTAATGTGATTGACCATCTGCCTAAGAAACAAGCGGCATTAAACGACCATGTCTTAATTAATGTAGGCAGACTGGAACCAGAAAAAGGACACCTTGATCTTATTGATGTCATTAGTCATGTAAAAGAAACAATGCCGAACATTAAACTCTATGTGATTGGTGATGGTTCATTAAAAGAGAAAATAGAAAATAAAATTGAATCACTTAATTTGACAGACAATATAGAATTAACCGGTTTTCTGTCTAAAGATGACATGGAAAAATATATATTAGACAGCGGGCTTTTTGTTATGACTTCATTGAGTGAATCATTTGGTCTGGTTCTGATTGAAGCAATGAGTTATGCTCTTCCATGTATTGGATTTGACAGTGCGGACGGGACAAAAGAACTTTTGAAAAATGGCACAGGTGTTTTAGTTCCAAATCGGGATATTGAAAAAATGTCTTCAGAAATTGCAGAGATTCTCTCAAATCCAGATAGGCAGCGGGAACTTGCGCAAAGAGGTTATCAATATTGCCAAAGGTACTTAATAGAGAACGTAAAACTACAGTGGCTTGAATTATTGAGAAAAAGTGCATAAAAATGCGCTTTTCTTTTTATCTGTTAAAGAAATTTCATTTGTCAAGCTATATAATTTAGAAATAGACGGTAATATATAAGTGCACTCCTTTGAGTAAGTTTTGTTTGCACTTATACTTGTTTTTTTACTTAAATTATTCTGAATAAATCAATTCAATTTGAAAAGAAACTTCTCTTTTACTGTAATTTATTTATCCCCTTTTATCTCGAAATTCTTTGTTTGCCATAGCTGCAGATTTTTTTAACTACTGATTGTTTCTAGGCTGTGGTATAATAAAAGCATATGGAGGTGTTTTTTATGGGCATTTTTTTGAATCCAGACAACGCAGCATTTAAAAAGGCTTATCATTCTGAAATATATGTGGATAAATCTTTATTAATAGAATATACCAATCAAGTGATTCAAACCAATGATGGGAACATCTGTGTATCACGTCCAAGAAGGTTTGGAAAATCTACAAATGTAAATATGCTGGTCGCCTATTATTCAAAAGGTGCTCAGTCTGAAAATCTATTTAATTCGCTTAAAATAAGTCAAAGAGAATGTTACAGAGAACGTTTAAACCAGTGATGTTAGAATGCATAGTTTAGAACATTGTTTGGATAATTTGTTATTAGTGAGCATCAGTTATGATAAAGAAACTAAGAAGCAGGAGTGTGTTATTGGAAAATATAAGTAGTAATGGCACAGAAATATATTTAAATCCAGATGATAATATTAATTGGTATTTATCGTTTTCTTAAATTTTTTTAGTAGGATGAGTTGTTTGGAGAATTGTATATCAAAAAAGAAAGTAACCATGTTTAGTCTAGTATAATTAGAACGTGTAAAAAGTTAATAAATGATTTAGAAAAATTTAACTGTATAACAATAATATTTGCTTTTTGTTGATATTTGTTGTATAAGTAAAGAAGTAAGTTAATTATTGAAGGAGGGTCAAGTCAGATGCTGACAAGTCTCAAATATGTTTTGAAAGAGAATTTTACTAACTTATTCAGGATTTATTCAATAGCTAAATATGAACTTTTAGCAGATATGAGAGATTCAAAGCTTGGATTATTCTGGAATTTTGCAAACCCTACAATTCAAGTGTTGACATATTGGTTTGTTTTTGGTGTTATTTTACCTGGTCGCTCAGAACAGGATGGTATTTCTTATATTTGTTGGCTTCTCGGAGGCATGGTTGTGTGGTTTTTCATTTCTCCTTGTATTACAAATGGATGTAATGCAATTTATGCCAAACGAGACGTAATTACTAAAATGAAATTTCCTGTAAGCATTTTGCCAGCTACAGTCGCTTTAAAGGAATTATTTAACCATGTCTGTTTATTATTGATAGTAATGATATTATTTGTCATTTTTGGATTTTATCCAAGTATCCATTGGTTTGGGTTAATCTATTATATGTTTTGTGCTATGGTCTTTGCTATTGCACTTTCTATGACAACATCAGTGTTAAATATGTTGGCTCGTGATACAAGAAAATTAATTCTAGCTTGTATGAGATTGATTCTATATTTAACACCAGTATTATGGAGTCCACACAAATTGGATCATCATCCAACAATTCGCTTTTTGATGAACTTTAATCCAATCGACTATATTGTACAAGGATATAGGGATTGTTTCTTTTTTCATGAAGGAATATTGGCTTTTAAACTTCAGGGATTGATTTTTTGGGGCGTAACTTTTTTCCTTCTTATTGTTGGAAGCTATATGATGTATAAGTTTAAACATAAATTTATCGACTTGTTGTAGGAGTGAAAAGAATGAATCAAAAATATGCGATAGAATTGAGTCACGTATCTAAAATTTATACTTTAAAATCAAAGGACAAGAAGAATAACTCTAATAAGAAGTTCTACGCCTTGAAGGATATTAGTTTTAAAATTCCCAAAGGAGAGGTTGTAGGAGTTTTAGGTACAAATGGTTCCGGAAAGTCAACATTATCCGTTATTTTAGCTGGAATCAGCGAGATTGATGAAGGAGAAATGATTATTAATGGAGAACAGGCACTTATTGCAATTAATTTAGGACTTAATAATCAATTGACTGGAGAAGAAAACATAGAGCTTAAGGGTGCTTTGTTGGGGTTGACAAAAAGACGTATTGAGGAAATTAAGCAAGATGTTATTGATTTTGCGGAAATTGGTGATTTCTTATACCAACCTGTAAAAAAATATTCCAGTGGGATGAAATCTAGATTAGGATTTTCTATTAACTTGGCTTTAAATCCTGAAATTTTAATTGTTGATGAGGCCTTGTCTGTGGGCGATAAGGGTTTTGCTCAAAAATGTATAAATAAAATGAATGAGTTGAAGGATGATGGAAAGACAATTGTTTTTATTTCACATTCTTTGCCTCAGGTAAGAGAGTTTTGTCAAAAGGCAATGTGGATTGAGGGCGGCATGTTAAAAGAATATGGTGACATTAATGAAGTTTGTGATCATTATGCAGAATATGTTGATTACTATAACAAATTATCTAATGCTGAGAAGGCTAAGGAAAGAGATTCCAAATTTGAAAAAAGGATTATAAATAATCCTAAAAAAACAGGACTGTTTGATCGAATTTTTGGTATATAATGGGAGGAAAATTTAATGAGGAAAGTAATTACCTATGGTACTTTCGATTTGTTTCATGTTGGACACTTAAATATTTTAAAGCGGGCTAAAGAATTAGGAGATTATTTAGTAGTTGCTGTATCAAGTGATACATTTAATCAAATTAAAGGAAAAAAATGCGCAATTCCTGATTATGAAAGAATGGCAATTGTAGAAGCAATTAGATATGTGGATGAGGTTATTCCTGAAAATTCATGGGATCAGAAAATCAGCGATGTGAAAGAGTATAACATTGATGTTTTTGTGATGGGAGATGACTGGACTGGAAAATTTGATTTTCTCAAGGAGTATTGCGAAGTTGTATATCTTCCTCGTACACCGGATATTTCTACAACCAAGATAAAAAAAGAACTTAAATTGAAGTGAAAATTATTGGGAGGAAAGTAAATGAAGATTTTTAGTTTGAAGAAGTTGAAAACACATGGTATTCGATATTTCAATAAGACTAAATATTTGTCTTACTATGAGAAGTGTAGTATTGATGATACTATGATTTTACTTGAATCACAACAGGGAAAAAATCTGAATGGAAATATCTTTTATATTTTGAAAGAATTATTGAACAACTCAGATTATCGGCAATACAATGTATCTGTAGCTATAGAGAGAAAAAGTAAAAAAAAGACAATGAGTTTATTAAGAAAATATTCTCTTTGCCCAAATATAGTATATATTGGAAGCAAAAAATATTTTAAACTGCTTTCCAGTGCGAAATATTTAGTGACTGATACAAGTTTTCTTTCTGAGTTTATAAAGAAAGAAGGACAAATTTTGCTCAATGTTTGGCATGGAACTCCACTAAAAACATTGGGAAAAAAGGATAATAGTGGCTTGCATTCCTTAGGAAATGTTCAAAAAAATTTTGTGGTTTCGGATTATCTTTTGTATCCAAGTGAATTTATGATGAATCATATGATTGAGGATTATATGCTTGAAAATATTTGTTCAGCGAAATGCTTATTAAGTGGATATCCTCGTAATGAGGCATTTTTTCACGCGGTTAATGAAAATATTGTTGAGGAGCTTGAAATACAAAATAAAAAAGTTATTGGGTATATGCCAACTTGGCGCGGTACGGTTGGTAGAGTTGATGAAAAAGAAGAACCAATACATGTTATGCATTATCTTTTTGAAATAGATAAAAGATTGACAGATGAACAAATCCTATTAGTAAATCTTCATCCGTTTGTTCAAAGTGCTGTTGATTACTCACTTTTTAAACATATCAAACCTTTTCCACGAGAATATGAAACTTATGAGGTATTGAATATATGCGATGTGTTAGTTACTGATTATTCTAGTGTTTTTTTTGATTTTGCAAATACTGGGAAGAAAATTATTTTATTTATGTATGATTTGGAAGAATATTTGCATGATAGGGGATTATATATGTCATTAGAATCCTTGCCATTTCCAATCGTTCATGACGTAAAACAACTGATTAATGAAATCAACTTGCCAAAAAATTACGACGATCAAGATTTCTTAGATACATATTGTAAATATGACAGTATTTCAGCAAGTTCATTACTGTTGAAGTTTTTGTTAAAAAAAGAGAAATCAATCAGAATTGAGAATATTTCTAATAACGGAAAAGATAATATTCTGATTTATGCGGGAAATTTAGCAAAAAATGGTATCACCACAGCTTTATTTAATTTGCTTAATAACATTGATTTATCTAAGCATAATTACTATATTACATTTACAGCACGTCAAGTAGCAAAACATAAAGAGATATTGAGAAAGCTTCCAGAAGGTGTAAACTACATTTCTATGCTTGGAAAAATGAATGCTTCTATATTTGATAAATTGTATTTATCTCTTGCACGTAAAACAAAAAGAAATTATGATTTAAACAAACCAAGATTGCAAAGGCTCTATAGTTATGAAATACGAAGATGTTTTGCTAATATTAATTTTTCGAATGTTATTCAATATAATGGCTATGAGTTCAAATACCAGATGATGTTTGGATATTTTGAAGCTAATAAAATTATCTTTGTTCATAATAACATGATTGAGGAAATACGTGTAAGAGGAGCACAAAATCCAAATGCGCTAAATTTTGCTTATAACCATTATGATAAAGTTGTAATGGTTACAGAAGATATGAAAGAACCAACCTTATCTTTCTGTCATGATGACTCTAAGCTTACAGTAATTAATAATATTATTGATTACCAAACAATCCTATTAAAATCCAAAGAAAAGCTTAAATTTGATAATAATACAGAGTCTTCTGTTCCTTTAGAAACTATAGAGAAAATATTTAATTCTAAAAGTAAAATATTTGTGACAATAGGTCGTTTTTCACCTGAAAAGGGTCATGAACGCATGCTAAGAAATTTTAATAAATTGTGGTTAGAAGATAACAACATATATTTGATTATAATAGGTGGACATGGGGTTTTATTTGAGAAAACTCTCAATTTGGCTGCATCATTAGAAGCAAGAGATCATATTGTTATCATTAAATCTTTAACAAATCCTTATCCTTTTTTGAAAAGGTGTGACTATTTTGTATTTACTTCTTTCCATGAAGGCTTTGGCCTTGTATTAGCTGAAGCAGATATACTGGGAGTGCCAGTTATGTCTACTGATATTCTAGGACCTAAAGGGTTCCTTGAAGAAAATAACGGCTTACTTGTCCATAATAACGATGAAGGAATTTATTTGGGAATGAGAGCTATGCTAGATGGAAAAGTTCAATGTATGAATGTTGATTATAGTCACTATAATCGAAGATCTGTAGGAAGATTTGAATCTTTATTGGAAGAACAAAAATAATCTTAAAGATCTATATTTAAATAAAATAGTTATAATTTCAAACTCAGGTGATTTTATGGCACCTGAGTTTTTCAATCTATTTATTAAGTAAGTACTCTAAAATTACACAATTTAAAAGGTCTCCCCGATATGGCATAATATGAATGCAAAGAAGGGAGGCCTTAATATATATGGATAAAATTCATTGGGATACTATTCTGGCTGAATTTGAAACAGTGATGGATCATGAATCTATTCAGGATTTCTGCACGAGACATCATATCTCATCT
>Ga0129308_1002365_pt1 | contig 16167 bp, 15 predicted proteins | sample L827metagenome_FD_94440 | JGI IMG/M metagenome (GOLD analysis project Ga0129308, IMG submission 94440) | Ring-tailed lemur group fecal microbial communities from Wisconsin, USA - L827 metagenome | ecosystem: Host-associated > Mammals > Digestive system > Large intestine > Fecal | place: USA...
CGTTATCGGTTTTCTGATGTATCCAGTTAAGGCTCGTGTTGATATTGATACGCTTGTCGAACAACGAGAAAGATTCCTTGAACATCACGTTATTACGGGTAAACTTATTGTTCGGTATCAATCCCGTTTGATAGGTATTATTATAAGAGAAATAGGTTCGGAAGTTTTCCGTACCGCCACTCAACGTAACGCCGTTGGTCGTAGTCACGCCTTTGTTGAAAAAGTCTTTTACGGCATTGCGTGCAGAATTCATCAGATACGGGGCAGAAGCCACCTCGTCGGCCGAACGTGTACCGATCTTAGGACCCCACGCCGACCATTGGTCTCCGCCACTGATACCGTAGATCTGTTGGGTACGAGGATACATGGCCATCGTCTCGATCGACGTAGTGCTCGACACATTCACCTTGACAGAACCCGAAGCACCCGATTTGGTCGTGATAACGATCACACCGTTATTGGCTGCGCTACCGTAAAGAGCTGCGGCATTCGGGCCTTTCAAAATCGTCATGTTATCGATATCTTCGGGATTGATCGTCGACAAGAGGTCATCACCGCTACGTCCGCCGCCGAGTATCATGTTATCGGTCGCCTGTGCCCCCATACCGTCTTGCATAGGTACACCGTCGACAACGATCAACGGCTGATTGGTTCCGAGAATAGAAGTGGAACCGCGAAGCACAATTTTAGAAGCTCCACCGCCCGCTCCCGAATTATTGGGAACGATAGTAAGACCGGCACTCTTTCCTTGCAGCGAGTTAATGAAGTTGTTATCCTTGATACGGGTCACCTCCTCGTTCTTGATAGTCTGGGTAGCATAGGTAAGCGTTTTGGACTCCCTCGATATACCCATCGCCGTTACCACGACTTCTTGCAAAACCCGAGTCTCCTCATTCATAACAACATCGTATGAGGAAGCGTTCGCCAACGACAAAGTGGCCTTTTGATACCCGACATAACTGAATTCGAGCACAGCATTGTTATTCGGGACCTCTACCGAGTAAACACCGTCTATATTAGTAGAAGCTCCTATCGAAGTTCCCTTCACCAATACACTTACACCGATTAGTGGTTCTCCCGAAACATCTGAAACCACTCCTTTAATAGTACGCTTGCTTGGCTGGGTTACATTTGCAGTAACCTTTCCTGCCCCTTGATCTATTGCATTAGCAAAAAACGGAACAAAAAAAGACAAAGAAAACGCCAAAAGCCCAATTTTAAACTTCTGATTTTTTTTCATGCTTTTAGATTTACCCATTTAACATTTAACATAAAATTTATATTTAATATATTCCTCTCTCATATCTCATATATCTCGTACAAACAAATATCACAAAACACTTTTACATACCATATCATTATATTAACCCTAAATCGAACCATATCCCTAGTGAGATTCGTAATTTTTTTCTATTTTTTTGAACAAACGAAAAATAAAGCCACGTTTACTAATCTTTATTTTATTTATATTCAGATAAATAAACACACAAAAGATTTCTTAATACAATATATTTATTTAAATTATAATAGAGACCATATCTATTCATACCAATAGAATCCCCATGATTAACCTCTGATTCCCAGACATCGAATGAAAAATACTCCCGAACAAGATATTCCGATAAGCCTATCTCCCTGTTAAATTAAATAAAGCCGGGAATACATGATTAAATTTATTATATCTTTACACAACTTAAAACAAGCAAAACATCATGCCCATGAACAAAATAATTCTATTCTGTTTTCTATTTTTATGGATAGGACTACACCCTATCGCTGCTATTAGCTTGGAAAAACAATCGACCGTCGAACAAAAAATGCGTCAAGCCATACAAGGGAAAAATGCGACGGTCGGCGTAGCATTCTCGATCGACGGACAATTATTTACGTTTAACGACGGACATCGGTATCCGCTAATGAGTGTTTTTAAACTCCATGTTGCCATAGCAGCTCTTCAAAAAATGGAAAACGAATGTATCGCTCTGGACTCTTTACGCTTCATCGAATCGTCTCAAATACACAAAGACACTTATAGCCCGCTAAGAGAATTATACCCCGAAGGAAACTTTTATCTTTCTTACGCCGACCTCATGCGCTATACCGTTTCTCAAAGCGACAACAACGCTTGCGACATTCTCATAGACTATCTCGGCGGTATCGATATCGTGAAAGACCGAATCGACAAATTAGGTATCACAAACTACAATCTCACCGAAACCGAAGAAACCATGCACTCTCGCATATCCAATTGCTATAACAATTGGAGCACACCTTCGTCTACACTTCAACTATTGGAAAAACTCTACAACGAACCGATACTGAATGAAACACATACCGAATTTCTGAAAAATATTTTGATAGAAACTTCTACCGGAAAAGATAAAATAAAAGCCGGATTGCCCGATAATATTGTCTTAGGCCACAAAACAGGTAGCTCCGACCGTTTGGACGACGGAACAAAAATCGGCGACAACGATACCGGTGTAATCTACCTCCCGAACGGAAAATTATGCTTTCTCGCTATTTTCATCAAAGACTCTCGTGAGAGCGACCAAACCAATGCACAAATTATCGCCGATATCACAAGAATCATTTACAATTCTGCGGTTCAAAAATAAGAAACATGAAACGCTCTTTTACATACATCATTCTACTTTATCTCTTAACCATCGGTTGTTCCGGGAAATCCGCTTCTGTTATCGGCGGGGCTAACGGATCTACCGAAATTAGCGTTGCTGACTGTGATACCGATACGATTTTAACAGGAGATGACTTAGAAAAATTCGACAGTCTTTTCAACGCATGGGTAAACAATTACAACACCAACCCGATAACCCGCCTCAGCAGCAACACGAATGATGCGAAAAAACTGGAACAGTTTCCGCAATTGCTAAACATGGGAAAAAAAATCATTCCCTGTATTATCACCCGATTGCCCGACAAAAACCTATTTTGGACATTAACGCTATATGACGAACTGCAAGATATCGATAGCTTAAAGTCATTCGACTATACCCGAGGAGAACAATTCAGAGCACAAGAAACCCTCCGGAAATATGTAGAAGCTAAGTTACACAAGAAGAAACGGGTATTCAATTCAGATCAAGAAAAAATAAAAGCTATTCGAGAATTGGCTAAGGAGTACGGCTGGGAAGAAGATTCTACGCTCTCTCCCCACGAAAAAGACTCCATACTCCTCAACTTAGATTACGAAATCACAGAGGAAACATTCAAATTTTACAAAAACGGAAAATAATGAGAAATAAAATACTAATCATAATGGGCATTATCATGCTCATAGGATTCATCACAATAGGTTTTTTCATTTTTCCGATAGGCATTACCCTATGCTCCATAATCGGATTATGTTATGGAATCACAGGCAAAGACAAATTATTCACCCGATGGTCACTCATCGGGTTGTCGGTAGGAATCATTTTTTTAATCTACACCTATTACGTTATACAAGGAATGTAAAGAACTATTCCCCAATATAAAATGAAAGCACCGTATATCAATAATATACGGTGCTTTCATTTTATATCATCGTCGTTTTCACTCAAACATATGACGCAATTTACTGAATATTCGCTGTTTAGCCGTGAGTGTAGGCTGTATATTGGGGGCAGTTTTCAAATCCTCGAAATGCTTCTTTTCGCTGGCATTGAGATTTTCTGGAATGTAGACCGATACATTTACAATCAAGTCACCTACTCCATAACGATTGACCGAAGGTAATCCTTTCCCCCTAAGCCGGAATATTTTCCCGGGTTGAGTACCGGGATCCACTTTTATACGAGCCTTACCATCGAGAGTAGGAACCTCGATAGAACCGCCCAATACGGCAGTCGGCAAGTCAAGCAGCAAATTATATATCAAATCGTTCTCGTCGCGCAGTAAATCGGGATGCGGTTCCTCTTCGATTAAAATCAACAAATCACCATTTACACCGCCATGACGAGCAGCATTCCCTTTGCCCGCCATAGAGAGTTGCATACCTTCGGATACCCCGGCCGGAATATTCAACGTGATTACCTCTTCTTCACGTACGATACCTTCCCCGGCACAATGCGGACACTTCTTCGTAATAATACGGCCCTCTCCACCACAGTCGGGACACGTCGTCGTCGATTGCATAGCTCCGAGAAAAGTCTGTTGTACCCGTGTCACTACTCCCGACCCGTTACATTTCGAACACGTCGTATAAGCCGTACCATTCTCTGCGCCCGTACCGTTACAATGAGAACAGCTCACATACTTAGGAACCTTTATTTTTTTCTCGACACCGGTAGCGATCTCTTTCAATGTCAGTTTCACCTTTACTCGTAAATCCGAACCTTTATTGACATGACGACGTCCCCCTCGTGAGCCGCCTCCGAAGCCTTCGAATCCGCCGAATCCACCACCGAAAATATCGCCGAAATGCGAGAAAATATCCTCCATAGACATACCGCCTCCACTGAAACCGCCACCGGCAGCACCACCTAACCCTTGATGCCCGAACTGGTCGTAACGAGCCCGCTTGTCCGCATCACTCAATACTTCATACGCTTCGGCAGCCTCTTTAAACTTTTCCTCAGCCTCTTTGTTTCCGGGGTTCTTATCCGGGTGATATTGGATAGCTTTTTTACGGTATGCCTTTTTTATCTCCTCGGCCGTCGCATTTTTAGCGACACCCAGCACTTCATAATAATCTCTTTTTTCCATTGCTCCCTATCCTATAATTTATTCCCCTACCACGACTTTGGCAAAGCGAATAACTTTGTCATTGAGCGTATATCCCTTTTGCACGGTATCTATCACTTTACCTTTTTGAGCCGGATCCGAAGCCGGAAACATCGTCACAGCCTCGTGATATTCTGTATCGAAATCCGCTCCCTCCGTAGGAATCTCCTTTACGCCGTTTTGTTCTAGATAGCTTTTGAATTTATTATATATCAAGCTCATTCCCTCTTTCACAGCCGCCAGATCATTACTTTCTTCCACAGCTGCCAATCCGCGTTCAAAATCGTCGATAACCGGCAGAATAGCTTTCATGCAATTCTCACCGCCATTCTTGATCAACTCCGATTTCTCACGCAACGTCCGTTTCCTGAAATTATCGAACTCGGCCATCAATAGCAAATAATCCTTCTGCATTTTCTCGATAGTCGCCTTCAAAGTTTCCAATTCGGCTGACAATCTGGCAGCCTCATCAGCCTCGCCTTCTTCACCGCCCTCCTCGGAGCCTGTTTCTTCCGGAACTTCGGGTTCTTGGTTCAATGACTCTTTCTTCTCCTTTTCAGAAGCCTCATCTACAATATTTTGCGATTTTTCGCATTCTTTCTTTTCGGACATATTTATAATTTTTCTTTTGTTACATTTTCATTTTCATCACGCTCATATCATCATTACCAATGAGCACCATTATAGTATCAAAAACACTGCCAAACAAGCCTAAACTGCACTTTTGTCAGAGAGCTCTGCCACCTTCCCAGTGTTTTTCATTTCTATCCATTACCTGCAAAAAAGCAAATTCCTTGCTCCAAAAGAAAAAGAACAGGTTTACCCTGCTCTTTTTATATCCCATTCAAAAATAATAATTGTTCTTTAAATGTAGAAAATCCGACACTAATTAAACTCCGGCACTATCTCGAATATCTCCACCGACCCTTCTATTTGTATATCGGAAACTCCATCGGCCAACTCGACCTTAAAAAACGACGAATCAATAACCGACTCAACCACCAAAGAACCATCGGGCTTGAACTGTCTCAAATGCACGATAGGAGTTCCACTTCCCGCCTCCGGCAATTCATTCATCAACAAAGTATATCCCTCGGTTCGAGGAGCGACCTCGAAAGAAAAAGTTCCTCTATTTCGATAACTTGTACCTATCTGCTGATCAAACGCATAAAGAGCTTGCTCTACATTATTGGATCTTAAACTGAAACCCAAATGTTCCACTCTGGGAGGATTCACTTCGAATGAGCGAACCGATGCGTAATTCGTGCGAGTAGATTCGAGTCTTTTCAATCGGATATATCTGGCCTTTACAGGCTTCCCGTTCCAACGAACGATATACTGTTTATTCAATTCTTCCGTCAACGGAGTCCATGCTTTACCATCAATCGAATATTCCACTACGGCATGGTCGAAATAATCGACATCGTCCACAGAATTACGCCCCTGCAAAATAGAAACCTCGGTCACATCTTTGACACTTCCCAAATCAACCCCGATCCAATCGCCGGCTTTTTGAGCGATTCCCGATGTATAGTAAGTCGTAGTATCGTGATCGAACATTAACTTGCTCAACGTGGTTTTCGCATTATGGAACGACCCTATGCCCCTATAACAAATAGGAGTCTCACCCGACAGCCGAGTTAAAAAGCCGTATGCCATATCGTCCATAGCATTTTCATAAAATGGTTGCAGTTTCATGGTTCCGCTTTTATGAGCCTCATAATCTTCTCGCTCCTTCTTACTCATCAAGTTCCGGATATACTTATTCCAAAAATCGGCATCATCTTTACCGTCACGATAAACACGGGCAAGTTCCAAAGCCCGTTTTCCTCTCGTACCCAACTTCCCGAATTCTTGGAGCCACGGAGTCAACTCACTTATCAAACCTTTATTGGTGCAACCTTTTTCTATTTCGGCAGGAGCTTTCTCTACCTTATCGAATTCTGCCCAAAGAGCCTGAGCCTCCGTTTCATTCCAATCACCGATTCTGAAAGTCTTGGTTTCCCACGATTCATCGCGGCGATAACCAGTCTCCGTATCGCAGGAATGAATAGCGAATGTCCGGTAGGCCTCCCTTGCTTTCGGCATCAATTCGCCGAGTCCTCTCTCCCAATTATCAATAGGATTATAAGCCGCTATATTCCAAGTATAATCGGCAACCCCGTATAAAGCCAATTTCGAAGCCTCTCCATGTTCCATCGGATTACTTGCTATTCCGCAAAGATCATTAGAATCCAACGAAGTATTCAAGCCATAAACAGGTCCTTGCAAAATAATATTGCGCACATAGTCGGTAACCGGATAATTCCACCAAAAATATGCCGGCCGCTTAATTCTGGAATTAACCCAATCCAAAGTCTCCGGTGTTAAGTCGCTGCATACTACGTCTCCTGTCCAAAACACTTCTATCGACGGATCAAGAGTTTCTCCATAAATAGCAAGACTTCCTTGCGGTGTGGGGTTTGCCCAAAGCTTGGAATAATCGGTCGGACAAACCGTTAAATATGCTACATCGCCTTTGGACTTCACAAAATCCTTAGTCAATCTATTCAAAAGCTCCGTCTGTTTCACCGGATTTATCCCTTCGCCCGATATATCGTCGAAAAAGAGGGCGAAAGCCCGTACACCGAGGTCATACATCAAATTAAACTTATTAACGAGGTTTTGATAATCCTCCTCGTTCCATTTAATATCTTGTCCCGGGTGTATCGCCCAGACAAAATCGACCCGATTACGTTTACAAGCCTCTATCAATTCTTTGATATTTCCGGCCTCTTTTTCGGGATATGGAAGCCTCCAATTCGGACAACTGTGGTACGGATCGTCTTTCGGGCCGTACAAATAACTATTCATCTTGAACTTTCCATAGAAATCTATCAAAGACATTCTCACCTCATGAGACCACGGTGTTCCATAAAATCCTTCTACTACCCCCCGGTATTTCAAATCGGGGTAATCGTCGATTTCCACATATGGTAATTCGCCCGTTACAGTCGCAGGACTCTCGACTAACTGGCGAAGGGTCTGCAAACCGTAAAAAGCTCCCCGCTCGTCATAACCGACGATCGATATACCATTCTTTCCGATATTCATGCGATATGCACCCGAAACAGGTTTTACCCCATACTTAGCCGAAGCCTTCGAACCAAAATCGACGGAGAGTTTTACCCCCTTCTTGTTAAAAGTGACAAAATCCAAATCTTCGGAAAATTTTCCATGCTTATCTTTTAAACACACTCCACCGGAAATATCGAGCCTCCCGGTTGGGTCGAGAACCAGTTTATGAGGAGTAGGGTTAATAATTATCCCCTTATGATCCAATTTTTTACCCGGCACAGCAAAAACATCTTGCGCTTCCGATCTCTGCGATGCCAAATCGAATTCCAACTCCTGCGCCGAAAAAGTTCCACACATCAACAAACCGATGCATACCATCAACGACTTTCTACAATCTATCATTTTCATAAAACTAATTTAAGCATAGAAATTTTACTATCTATCAAATAAACCCCATTAACGGGGTTATCCCTAGCGTTTTTTCAAAAATTTCTTGCTCAACCACCGTCTCACCGGCTCGTCATAAAGTTTCAAACAAAGATAGGCTACCAATATATTCCATACATAAACACACAAGGCTACTTGCCACGTTTCCCCGAATGTAAAATACTGGTTCTCAATCAACCAAGAATAGAACAAATACATAAACGGGTAATGCGTGATATAAAGCGGGAAAGAAATATCTCCCAAAAATTTACATATCCGCGTAGATGTTTTATCGGTCGTGTTTCCCGACGCACCCAATATAATGAGAACAGGAAATACCACGACTATACAAAATGCCTCAAAAAGACCATTCATACATATAGGTTCGACCCCTTCTACATAAGGAACACAAAACAAAACCAACAATACGAAAGAGCATATCCAGAATGCCCCTCTCACTTTCACCGGTTTGAAATTACGAGACAACAACAGTCCCAAAGAAAACGGGAAAAGCATTCGCAACAGTCCACCCACAAAATTCACCGAATCGAGCGTCCAGCCTACCCCTATCATGCCATACCCCGATACATCGAAGATAGCGAAACAAGCCAGACAGATTCCCAGTAATACGACAAAAACAGTTAACGCCTTAGTAGACAAACGACGAATAAACAAAGCATACAAAATATTACCGATATACTCGAAAAATAATGACCAACTGGGACCGTTCAAAGGAAACATTTCACCATTACCCCGAACCTCATAACCTGCACCCGGATAGGCCGGAATGAAAAACATCGCGAAAAGCAAAGCCCACATCACCATCGACGTAGCCACATGAGTCCCGTCCCACTGTTCGCTACCCTGGATACAAAACGTAATCACACCTAAAACTGCACCCATGACAACCATCGGGTGAAGACGAATCAACCGCCGCTTAAAGAAATTTTTCACCGTCAGGCTCTTTCCCCAACGATCGTCATAAGCATAACCGATAACGAAGCCCGATAAAATAAAAAAGAAATCCACGGCCAAATATCCATGATTGATGCTTTCTATGAGAGTACCACCGGCAAAAGCATACCCTTCGAAGACATGATACCACACGACCAAAAGCGCGGCTACACCACGTAATCCGTCAAGCAACTCATAATGAGGTTTGGTATCTGAAAACGCAGCGGAAGAAATTTGTTGCATAATGAATTGGTATTTTAGATTTTTGATTTTAGTGATGATTAATATTACGACAAAATTACAGAACTTATATAATTTAATATTTGTCCTATGTCAAAAATTATTCTGAAAGATCATTTTCGGGCCCCCCTGAGACGACTGAGCGTCGAGAGAGTTATACCCAAATACGATGCAATATACCCAAGTTGAGCTCGCTGGTTCACCTGAGGGAATTGCTGTCTGAACTCCTCATATCGTTCTTTTGCCGATAAAGTCAAACGATCCTTATGGGAGCGATGCAAACGCCGGTACTCGTCTTGATGAATAATCCGCCCCCAATTAGCCAGTTCGATATTCGTTTCGAACAGCCGACGCAATTTATCCAGAGATATTCTATAAACGACCACATCTTCAAGGGTCTCCACAAATTCTTCGCTCATCTTGTTATAATAGAGTTCGTCCATACTGAACACGATTCCGCCCTCACACGAAAAAGAAGTCGTTATCTCTTCTCCGTTCACCAACCAAAACGAGCGAGTCATTCCCTTCCCTATAAAATAAGCCGATTTACAATACATGCCCGCCCTTATCAACTGATACTTCTTGGGAAAACGGCACAAAGTCATACTCTCTTTCAATGTCCGTACCGTATCATCGGAAATCGGATATAAAGAATTTATCTTATCTATGATACCGGTCATGTAACAATCTTCGATCATTCTCTTTTTCAAAAACGATTTTATACGCTATACTTCACAAATTCCAGTCCAAACAAAACACCCCGGATAACAATCGGCAAGATCGACTTCTTTATCGAATAGGGCAAATACCGAAGAACCCGAACCGGACATAGATGCATATACAGCTCCCTGTTCATATAAACGATCCTTTATCTCTCCTATTTCCGGAAATCGGGCAAACACACTTTCTTCAAAGTCATTGATCAATCGACCTCTCCACTCCGTGACCGGACGGGAAACGGTATCCCTCACCGACTCTTCCGGCAATACCGGAGTAACCAACGAATATGCCACCGACGTAGGCACGGAGACAGAAGGCTTTACCAATACGATTCGATAGGACTTCAACGACAATTCGATAGGCTCGAACTCATCTCCTATTCCTTTGGCTAATAAAGGTTTATTATGCAAGAAAAATGGGCAATCGGCTCCCAGAGAAACAGCTTCCTTGTCGAGCTCGTCATCGCTCAACGGCAAACGAAAATAATCTCTCACCATCGCTAACAAAAAAGCGGCATCGGAAGAACCACCTCCTAACCCAGCACCAAAGGGTATGGCTTTATGGAGATAAATTGATATCGGGGGTAACGAAAAACGATGGCTCAATCTTCGCCACGCTTTCATCACCAAATTATTCTGGGGATCGCCGTCTATGACAATTCCCGACAAAGACAACTCCGTCCCCTGTTGCGACGTTGGAACAATCTCCAAAGCATCTTGCAACTGAATGGGATAAAATACCGTCTCTATATTGTGATAACCATCGGGACGACGGGCTACGATACGCAACCCCAAATTGATTTTTGCATTGGGAAATCTAATCATCTATATCTTTGTTTTTCGAGAATCTTTGCGAAAATAACCATTCTCAGTCACATAGGCAACTCCACTCTAAAAAAGAATAAAAATTTCATCGAAGAGAAAATTTATTATAATTTTACCGGCATAATAGAAAAACAGAAACAAATGAAAAAAAGAACCCTCACCGCCGGTACTATCCTTTTATGCCTATCTGCAATCTCTTTCGGGCAAAATTCTATAAAAGATTTTCTACATCAAAATCCACAATTTTTCGGTAGTACGGCTTCTGTTTATTATTGCAACGACACCACAGACACCCCGGCTCCAAAGGATTTTATACCGTTTCACATTGATCATATAGCTCGACACGGTTCACGCACTCACGATTCAAAAAGCATGGTTCCGAACCTGTACAAACTAATGAATAAAGCCGATTCTTTGAACCTTTTAACCCGGGAAGGCAAACTGCTGCGCAATCAAATCGACACCATCTACCATTTGATGAATCATCGCTGGGGAGACCTCACTCCGCTCGGAGCCCGACAACACCGGGATATGGCTCGCCGCATGTATCATCGCTTTCGTCCGGCGTTTACACCTCAGGACGGCAAAGTGACCCTTGTGGCACAATCGACCACGGTTCCACGCTCTATGGCGAGTATGGCGGCATTCGTCGCAGAAATGAGAGGCTATACCCCCACTGCGGAGTTTTCTATGGATCCCAGCAACGGATATGACAATACCCTGCGATTCTTCAAAGGAAAAGAATACCAACAATATCTCTCGAAAGGCTCATGGAAAAAGATACTCCGAGCCTATCAAGAAAAGCATACACCCACAAGACTAAGGCTTATCGACCGCATATTCAAGAAAGGGTGGGAACAAATCATACCCGATCCCATTACATTCATGACCCACCTATACGCTTTAACCATCATATTACCGAATACCGACTACGACATATCCCTGTATCCGTGGTTCACAGAAGAAGAAAAATTCGATTTGTGGAGTGCGAACAATCTATCGCAATACCTGCGTAAAGCCAACTCCATTCCCGGAAAAGGACTTCCTGTCGCCATTGCGAAACCTTTGTTAAAAGACATGTTGGCTACATCGCAAGCGGCGATCGACGGAAACGGTGTCGAAGCCAATTTACGTTTTGCACACGGTGAAAATACAATTCCTTTACTCGCCCTGTTAGGTATTGAGAATGCAGCCGTTGTAGAAGCCGATCCCGAAAAAGTAGCCGAGGTTTGGCAGGACTTCAAATACAATCCTATGGCAACGAATATCCAATGGATACTTTATAAAAATACCGATGGGAAAATACTCGTGAAAGTATTGTTCAATGAACAAGAAATAAAATTACCCATCGATTCGGAATATGCACCTTATTACGATTGGGAGCTATTCCAAAAATATTGTGAAAAGCAAATGGCGAAATACCCCGATACGACACCAGCCCTGTAATTAATCGGAAATATCTGCCTGTTGAAAAGTTCATTATAAGATTCGCTCACCAAATTTCCCGATAGCAGAAAGATTGACTACTTTTGTAACGGGAAAGAATTGCTGCATGGAAACTCGAAGAAATTACACTCGCCAGAAAAAAGCCTACGCTCCGAAAGTTTCGGAACAAGGCAAGCTACAACCTCAGGACAAAGAGCTCGAAGAAGCCGTGTTGGGGGCTCTCATGCTCGAAAAAGATGCCTATACCACCGTTTGCGACATCTTAAAGCCAGAGTGTTTCTATGAGCCGACCAACCAACTTATTTATAGTGCAATATCCCGGTTGGGAGCACAACAACGCCCCATCGACATGCTCACCGTCACCGAGCAACTGCGACTCGACGGAAAGCTCGATGAAGTCGGCGGAGCCCTCCGTATTTCCGAACTCACCGGACGTGTAGCATCGGCGGCGCACATCGAATACCATGCCCGCATCGTAGCCCAAAAATATTTGGCTCGGGAATTGATCGAATTTTCCAGCGAAATACTCAACAAGGCCTTTGACGAGACCAACGACGTAGATGACCTTATGCAGGAAGCCGAGGGGAAACTCTTTGAAATTTCCCAACGTAACCTGAAAAAAGACGTTACTCAAATAGACCCGGTACTGAGCGAAGCTATCAGACAAATTCAAATAGCAGCCAATCGAAGCGACGGATTGAGCGGACTGCAAACCGGGTTTCACGACATCGACAAAATTACTTCCGGTTGGCAAAATTCCGACCTCATCATTATCGCTGCCCGTCCCGCTATGGGAAAAACGGCATTCGTCCTTTCTATGGCAAAGAACATGGCTGTCAGCTATAACACGCCGGTGGCTATCTTCTCGCTCGAAATGTCCAATGTCCAGCTTGTCAATCGTCTCATCATCAACACTTGCGAAATCCCCGGCGATAAAATCAAAAGCGGACAGTTGGCCCCGTTCGAATGGGAACGGCTCATGTCTCGTATCGAAATACTGAGGAACGCTCCTATATATATAGACGATACCCCCAGCCTTTCCGTTTTTGAACTTAGGACAAAAGCACGCCGATTGGTTCGCGAGCACGGAATCAAAATCATCATCATAGACTACTTGCAACTGATGAACGCCAGCGGTATGTCCTTCGGGAGCCGAGAACAAGAAGTCAGCACCATATCCCGTTCGCTCAAACAATTGGCAAAAGAACTTCAAATACCTATCATCGCCCTGTCCCAGTTAAATCGTAGTGTGGAATCCCGGGGTAACGACAAAGACGGTAAAGAAGGGAAACGCCCGCAACTTTCCGACTTGCGTGAATCGGGAGCTATCGAGCAAGATGCCGATATGGTTTGCTTTATACACCGTCCCGAATATTATACGCGGTCTAAGGAAGATGCCAATGGAAACAGCATCGAAGGCTTGGCAGAATTTATCATAGCCAAACACCGTAGCGGTGCGACCGATACCGTGAATATGAAATTCGTCTCTTATCTGGCTCGATTCCAAAATTACGACGAAGACACCCGACTGACCGATTTCAGTGCACCGGTAACCTCGAAGTTCAATACTCCCGACACGAGCACACCGTCAGCAGCGCCACTGTTTGGGAACCCCGATTTCCCGAATCCCCCCGGTTCGTCCAATAACGATATACCCTTCTGAAAAGAACTTTTATCTCCCGACCGATGTTATTCTTTCGAATAACTAATATAGTATGGAGAAAAAACGACAAAAAATCTGGACTGCGATAGGTGTAGGCATAGCTATCGCACTACTGTTATATTGGCTCACATTGGCCATTTGGATAGACGATGATACCGATACCCCTATGCCTCCTCCCGTAGAAGAAATCTCGAATTATTAAAATATACTAAAATCGCTACGGATAAAAACTTTTTGCAATACAAGTGTGTTTTATTATCGAAACCGGGAAAGAAACGGCTCTTCTTAGGGAAAAAGAAGCGAAGCGTCGCTTCCGTCGAGCCAAAATCTCCGGTCTGGAAGAGTTAATTTATACGATAATATTCTTGTTTTTTGTGTGTTTCATTGGTATTATATTATCCTTTGTTTATTCCTGTAATAAACATTATCCTCTTTCTTGTTTTTGATATATTTCAAGTAGTAAAGCCCCGTCGTGAGACGAGGCTTTACTATTTATATCCCCTCATCAACGTATTCCGAGTCTGTTCAATGCTTGCTGGTATCGAATTGCATTTCGTTGATGCTCTGCCAAAGTCACGGCAAAATTATGATAGCCCGAAAAATCCTCTTTGGCGCACATATAAAAATACCCGTTCGGTGTATGTGTCAGCACGGCATCGATAACCTGCTTCAAAGGAATCCGTATAGGGCCGGGAGGCAATCCCGTAACCCGATAAGTATTATATGGCGATTCTATGGTCAAATGAACATTTAATATGCGTTTCAGCGAAAAATCTCCGTGGGCGAATTTTACCGTAGGGTCTGCCTGCAAAGGCATGCCTTTACGCAATCGGTTCATATAAAGACCCGCGACCTTTCCCATTTCATCACGTTTGTTAGTCTCTTCCTCTACGATCGAAGCCAAAGTCGCTACCTCCACAGGAGTCAATCCCCACCGCTTTGCCTGTTGCTCCCGCTTTCCTTCCCAATAAATACGATACTCCCGCTTCATCTTCTGTAAAAAAGATTCGGGAGCCACAGTCCAGTAAAACTCATAAGTATCCGGTAAAAACAAAGCCGGGAGAGTCACATTCGTAAAACCTAAATCCGCACAAACACTATCGTTGTACAGCAAAGCCAACAACTCCTCTTTCGAAAAAAACAACTGCTCCGATACCCTTTCGGCCAATTGTTCGAGAGTGCGTACGTTATTAAATGTAACTCGTATGGGAGATTGGCTTCCCCTCGACAATTTCAAAGCCATTTGCCGAGCTGTCATACCGGCATGAAGCCGATAAGCCCCTACACGAACATCAGGATCGAATTTATAAAACGACAGCAAACGTTTTACTCTCGGGATCGATTTCTCATCTGGAATCACCGAATGCAAAGCACTATCGAGCTGAACATCATTCCACTTCGGATAAACATAGCACACTGTTTGTTCGGTTATAACAGGATCATACAAATAACTCTTCATTACCGGAATAAACAAACATGCGAGAATCAAAATAAGCCCTCCTGTTATCCAAGCAAATATCTTTATACCTTTATTCACATTCGACATAATAATCCGATTATACACAGCGCAAAAGCACCTTGACGGGACAAAAGTAACGATTATTCCCGAAATAAAATAATGCGAAAAAGTTTGCTGTTTCAAATATTCCGCTTATCTTTGCGCTGCATTTGAAAAAATGACGTCAACGACAAATCGTCCTTTGGAAGGATGGGTGAGTGGCTGAAACCACCAGTTTGCTAAACTGACGTACTCGAATGGGTACCGGGGGTTCGAATCCCCCTCCTTCCGCAAATGCAAAGTCCATAGCGTAATACGCTATGGACTTTTTTATTTGAATCGATTCCTCCATTGTCGAAATTTCATAAACGGTCTTTGGAATATTGACACATTGGTTGTAATTTTGGAGCAATAAAATAAAGGTATGAAAAATTTCAAAAATATTCCTTTTGTCGAAATTTACACAGAAAAAACACCTTGTCGAAGAAACAAAATACACCAATAAAAAAGTGAACATTTTTAATAATATTCCAAGCATTTCAAATCTATTTCAAAATTACATTCAATTTTTGTAGCATGAATTTCAAAATCAAATCAAACAACGTTATGAATTA
>Ga0129308_1002367_pt1 | contig 16165 bp, 18 predicted proteins | sample L827metagenome_FD_94440 | JGI IMG/M metagenome (GOLD analysis project Ga0129308, IMG submission 94440) | Ring-tailed lemur group fecal microbial communities from Wisconsin, USA - L827 metagenome | ecosystem: Host-associated > Mammals > Digestive system > Large intestine > Fecal | place: USA...
AGAAAAGCTGGGCTATCTGAGTCCTGTTCAATACAGGCTTAGTCGTTTAGCTGCATAAAAAATAAGCGTGATATTCATTTGGAATATCACGCTGAAAAAGTCTAACTTTTTGGGGTCATATCAACCGAAGCCTGAACCCAAGGCTGAGGCAGGTTGGACCTGTGCCTGCGGACATAGCGGCAACACAGGCAAATTCTGCTCCGAATGCGGCCAGCCCAAACCTGCAGCAGAATGGACCTGCAGCTGCGGCACAGTGAACAAGGGCAAGTTCTGCTCCAATTGTGGCTCCAAGAGACCGTAAGCAGAGAGGTGAATTAGATGGCTGATACTAGCGTTAGCTATAAATGCCTTTCCTGCGGTGCGCCCTTGAGCTTTAGTCCTAGGGACGAAAAGGTAACCTGCGAATATTGCGGTACGGAGCTTGAAGTAAAAACTATCAAGGAGATTTATGCCCAAAAGGAGGCTGCTGCGGCTGCGGCTCAAGCGGCCAAGGAGGCCAAATGGGACACTGCTGCAGCGGGCAATGAATGGGAAAAGGAAGAAGCCGAAATGATGAAGGCCTTCACCTGCTCCAGCTGCGGTGCAGAAATCGTCTGCGATGCCAACACCATGGCTACGGAATGCTGCTATTGCGGCAATCCCACCATGCTGCCCAGTCGCTTCAGCGGCATGCTGCGTCCTGATTATATCATTCCCTTTAAAAAGACCAAGGAAGAGGCAGTTGCTGCTCTCAAAAAATTTTATGAGGACAAGCCCTTGCTGCCGGATGCTTTCACTGCCAATAACCGTGTGGAGGCTATTCAAGGTATGTACGTACCCTTTTGGCTTTTTGATACGGATATTGATGCGCAAGGCAGCTATAAAGCAAGTCGTAGCATGATAGCGGATACCGGCGATGCCATTATGACCAGCACTAGCTATTATAATTGTCAGCGTCAGGGCTGCATGAACTTTGAGCGCATTCCTGTGGATGGCTCCATCAAAATGGATGATGCCTTTATGGAAAGCATCGAGCCCTTTGACTATAGCGAAATGGTGCCCTTCGAAACTGGTTATATGGCAGGTTTTTTGGCGGACAAATACGATGTGGATGCTGAGGCTGCCGTGGTGCGCGCCGATGAACGCATTAATACCAGTGCCGAAAGGTGCTTGGCCATGGCGGTGCAGGGCTATGACAGCGTTAGCTCTGAAAATGATTGTGCTTTCACCAAAAAAGCCAGTGATGTGCACTATGCCATGGTTCCCGTATGGATTTTGACTACACGCTACAAGGACGAGCCCTATACCTTCATGATGAACGGACAAACAGGTGAAGTAGTGGGTAGCCTGCCCATTGATGAGGGCAAGCTGCGCAATAAAACGGCCATTGCCTTTGCTATTACAGTTGTGGTAGCCTTTGCCATTTTGTATTCTATATTGTAGGGGGCTGTGATGATGAAAAAGATTATCTTACTGTTAACCTTAGTAGCAACGCTGCTGCTGAGCACAGCCGTCGCATGGGCTGCTAGCCAGAGCATGGTCGACAAAGCGAGGATTTTGACGCCTGCTCAAAGGATGCAGGTAGAGACCCATCTGAAGGCGGTGGAGCAAAAGTATGGCATTCGCTGCGCTGTGGTAACCATGGGCACTATCGGCAACGCCAAGCCCGGTATTTATGCCAATCAATTGATTGATAATGTTTTTAATGATGGACCTAATGGTAATATCGTGTTTTTACAGGTCATTGACCAACGCCAATGGTACATCAGCACGGATAAAAAGCTCAAGGATGTTGTGGTGGGCATTCCCGGAACAGAATATATCTCCAAGGCAGCCGTGCCCTATCTGAAAAAAGGTGATGAGGTCGGTGCTTACAAGACCTATGCCAAGCGCGTGGACGAGCTCATGGCCTACTACCAAAAGCACGGCAAGGGTTGGCAGCCGGAAAAGAAATTTCCTTGGATCGCTGTGGTCGGCGCCATTATTGCAGGCGGCGCAGTGGCCTCCTCCTATAAAAGAAGCTTGATTGCTGCCATGAGCAATGTGCGCAAAGAAGTTAGTGCTGATGCTTACCTTGAGCAGGGTAGCTTTGCCTTAGAGCATGAGCACGACACTTATCTTTATACTACTGTAACCTATACTCCTAAAGCTAAGCAGGGTCATCGAGGTGCGGGCAGCGTTTCTACCAGCAGCTCCGATGGCGGTCATGGCGGCGGTGGCGGCGGCTATTAATAGCCTGCCAAACGTAATTTAAGTCCACAAAATATAGCAAACATTTGTTTCAAGTAACGTTTCGTTACCCATAAACACCAAAGCTTCGGCAAAGCGCTGACTTTAGCGCGCAGCCGAAGCTTTTTACATATCATCCTTTAGAAATTCCACTTTACAGCAGTACTACTAATATAACCCTGCTCGCCATCAGCTGTAATTACATTCACATAGCCATTGCTATAGCCATCACTGCGAGGAGTCATGGTGTGCAAGAGCTCGCCATTAGTAACCGTGGTCACTAGGCAATCAGGATTCTCATTGTTTGGGGTTTCTGTGATTTTGGCATCATCCTGAGTCACTGTCACCGTAAAATCCTGCTCTTGCCAATAGACGTGCATACAGTGCAGCTTGAAGAAGGGATGGAGATATCTACTGGTTACCTTTCTGACCTCACGCGCATTCTCTGGATTGGGATTTCCCATGTACTTCATTTCAGGTTCAGCCAGCTCTCGGTCTAGCTGATAAATGGACCGCATGGTTAAAATATAGCCATCTATATATTTTTGATTAGCCAAAATCTCGTCCATTTTACTTTCATCTACAATGGTGCCTGTGGCAGCAGCCATAACTCCCTCAAGGCGTAAAACCACTCTTAAATCACTAATTTCCATAGCACCAAAGGCCACAGCATCAGCCTGCTCGCTGGATAGTACAATGCCCTTCTTTTGAAAATAAGGAGTGACATATTCTGCAACAGCTTTTTCTGCCAAAGAGCGTTTCAACCAAATAAAGGCTTTATAATTTTGATGGTTTTCATCGTAGCCTAGCTCCTCCTGGAGAGCAAAGGGGCCCTCCTGCGCTCTTATAGTAAAGGACGCTGCTTGCGCTAGGTTAACAAAAGAACTCATCATTACTGCAGCCAAGATACCTATTACCGCATTTTTGAAATTCATAACATCACTCCTTCTATGCCACCGCCATCAAGGCAATTAAAATTGCAAAGGCAATCATACCCCGCCACAGCCATTTGAAGCCCATGCCGATCAATTGGGCAACCTCCTTTTCAAAGGGAGTGCTGATGACCTCGCCCAGGGAGCCATCAGGCCTAATGACCTGCATAATGGAGAAGTCAAAAATGGTGAGACGGGAAAATTTTACGAACCAGACCATGGTTACGGGCACGGAAATGCACCACCAAACGGCGAGAGCATTGTAATCCACCTTGCTATTCAGCACAGCGCCAAAAATATAACTCAAAACCACCGGCAAAAGGTTCATACCCAAAAGCAAGCCCATTTGCCTGCTCAAGCGGCTGGGGCTATAAAAACTAAGCTTCACGAACTGGTCCTTGCCTTTGATTTTTTCCACAAACTCAGGCACCAGCGTTTCCACTGCCTCCACCTTTTGCAGCACCAGCTTGTCTCCTTGAGCACGCTCCGCTTTCACAGCCTCGGATTGCAGATATTTATTCTTCAGCCGTTGACGGGTGCTGTTGCCAAAAACGGTGCAGAAAACAATGGCCAAAAAGGCACCTAAAATCCCGGTCAATATTTCCGGCTCCTCCACCTTGAAGCCAAGCAAAAGTGCATAAAAGGCTGCCGTGCCAAGGGCAGTGTAAAGAGCCGGCTCAATATACCAGGGACGGGTTTTGATTTGCTTTTTGACCTTCACGGCCACGCGCCCCGTCTGCCCGTTAATAGCCAGCTGCACGCCCTGCCCCTGCCACACATAGGCAGGCAAAAGAGCGCTCAGGGACCAGCTTTCACCCAACAAGCGGGAATGCACATCCAGTCCATCTGTCTGCAAAGTCTTCTCGATAGTAGGCAAATAGGCCTCCTGAATCTCCTCCAAGGTGCGTTGCTCCAAAGCCTTGGGACCAATATCCTGCAGCTTCGCCCGCTGCCCTGCGATAAAGCCATACTCAAAGGGCACTGCCCTGCTCCAATCAAAGGGCTCCATAGCATTGAGCACAGCGTTATCCATTTGCCTAGAAGCATTCACCGCCACATTTTCCACATAGCCTGCGCAGCGATATTTTTTCTTGCTGCCATCCCGGAAAACCTCGCAGCCCACACTGCCCTGCACCACTTGATAAGGCAAGTAATAAGCAGCTAATTGCTTACAATGCTGGCTAATAATTTGGGCTTCCTTGGTGTCCCTGTTTTCGGCCAGCCATTTATCCAGCTGCGCTCGCGCTTCCTGCTCCGTAATATAAAAGGGAATGATGATTTCCGGAAAGTATTCCTGCTGGTTGAACTCCTTGCGCACCAGCTTGCCACCGCAAAAGTCGCATTTGGCAGTAACCTCGCCTGCCGGCAGCACCACCTCGGCACCGCAATTGGCGCAGGAGATTATTTCCGCCTGCAGGTCTTGCTGAGTCACGGACTGCTTCAGTCTGTGCCGCTGCTGCTCCCGCCAGCTTTGCACAAAGTCCAAGGTAGTATTCACGTCGGTGTGAGCACCGCAGTGCTGGCAGTGGTAGTTTTGGTGAATTATGTCGAATTCCGCTGGAGCGCCACAGCTTTGGCAGGCAATATAGAGAGGAGAATTTTCCAGCTTTTGAGAGCACACAGCATTGCGCGCCTGCTCCCGTAGCGCCTTTAATTGTGCTCTTGCATCCATGCTTCCACTCCTTTCGTTACCCTTTCATAAAAGATATCCACATCCGGCAATGAGGGCTCACCATTTTTATAAGCACAGGTAGTGACCTCAGTGATTGCCCCGAAATCCGTATCAATATATAGCAGCTGACCGATTTTCCTGCCCATAGAATCCCTCTTCACATAGATTCCATCCGCAGCAGCAAGGCTGCTCACACCTAAGCAAAGGGCCATGAGTCCTGCTAAAAATGTCCGTTTTAAGCTCATACAGCATCCCTCCTTGGGAAATCACATTTCAACTAAGCTTAGTAATTGGTGGAGAAGGCAGCGATATAATGACCCTCGTAATTATAATTGATAAAATCGGCCATGTTGGGAGCATGCAAAGCAGCTACCAGCTTCTTGATATCCTCCTTCTTTTGGTTCCCGTCCTTAACTGCCACAATGGCTGCATAAGGATTAGCACCATTTTCAATATAAACTGCCTTAGTAAGGTCCAGCTTAGCAGCCTTAGCCTGATTATAATCCAGCACTGCCAGCTGGAAGTATTGATAATTAGCGGGCATGGCCTCGGCCTCAACAAAAATAACCTTGAAAGGACGTAGCATTTTCTCAATATCATCAACGTCCGCGTTATAGCCAGCATCTTTCTTTAAAGAAAGGATACCCACATCCTGTAGCAGCATCAAGGCACGGCCGGCGTAACCATTATTGGGGATAACAACTTGGGAGCCGGGCCAAGCATCTGCAATGCTCTTCACCTGAGCAGAATAAATGCCCATTGGCTCCAAGAATACGGAGCAAACAGGTCTAATATTCAAGCCATGCTCGCTGGTGAAGGCACGCATTGAGCTTTCGGTTTGGTGGAAGGTGGCATCGATTTCCCCCTCCAGCAAATCTAAAAGTGGCATGTGCTCTGCACTAAAATCATCAGCATAGGTCTTAACCTGCAGCTCCACGCCCTGCTCGGCCAGCACCGGCTGCACCTGTGCCAAAATTTCCCCATAGGGATAAGCCCTTGCGCCCACCTTTAAAACGCCTGCTTCGGCAATGTTTGCCCCCTGTAAAAGCAGCAGGCCGGCTGTAACTAAAACGCCCAAGCCTTTACAAAATTTCTTTAACATAATTATCGCCTCTCATCTTGATAAAACAAAGCATCAGCTTAGCAAAAATAACCTTTATAATAAGCTTAACAGCTTAGCTTGCTATTTGAATATAGTCAGCGCTAACAAATCCCTCCTGCCCATTGGCGCTAATGACCTGGGCCCATTTACGGCCCTCACTCTCAAAAATTTCACCTGTCACAGGATATAGCTCCTCGTTAAGCCGCAGTAAATCTAGAACCTCGCTATTAGTGGAAGGAGCGGTACGCAGGTTGACATAATCCCCAGTCAAAACAAACTTTGCACCATGCTGCCAAAATAGCTCCATATTTTCCAAGGTATGATAAATAGTGGTCAGCTTAACATTCTGTTCCTTTAAGGGCTGCAAGCTCTTTTCGGTAATCCTGGAGCTATTCTTGTTTTGAAAATAGAAATCCCAGTCAGGGGCATAGGTTTCATAAATAACCGACACTTGTTTCATATTGTCCATATAAGCCTGCATAAATTTTTTGTTATCATAGACACTGTCCATTTCCCAATCATAGTAAATAACGCCCTTGGCCCTGTAGCTATACCTATCATTTCCGGTAGCAGTGTGCTTACCATTCTCCAGCTGCATGGCACCAAAGGCTACGGCCATACCCTCATCTTTGCTTAAGGTAATGCCTTTTTTGGCAAAATAAGGCTTAACAAAATCCATGGCACAGGCATAGGCCAAATCACGCTTTACAATATAATGATTCTGCATCTCTACAAAATCAACAGTTTTGCCAATCTGCGTATCAATCGTGTTGAAATCCATGCTTTCTTCAGCCTCATAAACCTTTGCTTCCACAGCCAGGGGTGCGCTGAGCAGCAGTGCTGCCACAAGACCAAGAGTTAATTTTTTTAAACGCATAATATATACCTCCCTTACATGCTTTACTAATTCTTTGCAAGTATTTTTCCTAGACTTGCCTTAAAACTTAGCGATAAAGCTATTTTCCTGATTATATTATAGGAAACTGCTCTAGGGCTCAATAACCAGCCTTCCCTCCACCTCTCTGTACAAGTGCTGGTGGCTGGTAATATATTCTTCAATGACATCCCTATAGGAGGTGGCCACTACCTTAAAGCCACCATTGGCCTCTATTTCCTCTAAGCTAATATCCAAAAAATCCTTGAGGTTGCTGAAATGATATTTGGAAAGGGCCACCTTATAAATCTTATCGGCAGGCAGGGGCGCACCATTAAAGGTAAATTCCTTAAATTGCTGCTTGCTGCGGCTCCACACCACACACAGGCCATGCGAAAGCTGATAAAATTCCGTATGGGCACCACTAAAGGCCTCCTCCCGCAGGAAGCGCTTAACCATACGCTGCAATTGGGCGCCGATAACATGAATCATGTAGGTAGCTTCGTCATAGGGGAAGCATTCGGTATAATCCTTGTAATGGACTACTGGCCCCATGGACTTGCTGCGCACGGCTCCGGAGCCCATCAGGGCCATATCCACGCCCAGGCTGTCGCAGAGGGCATCCGCAGCCAGATTACCCAGGGCCGTTTCCTGAACGCGGCTGGGATGGGTCAGCTCTTTAGCAAAGCGCGTCACAATGCGATTATATTTTTTATCCGTAATCTCCTTATAATGCATAATAAAATTATACATTTCCTCGTCCCGGCTACAGGTTTCCTCAGTAATTGGCACTGTGGACCAGGTATAAGTATCCACTGCGTTGCGATCCGTGTCCACCATAATATCAAAGCGCCCTATTTGGTCAGTGCCTGTGCCAGCCTGCACAATCAAAATATCGTTAACTAGGGCAGGTTCCTTTGGCAGGGTATGGGAATGTCCGCCAATAATTACATCCACGCCCCAGGCAGGGTCAAGGGCAGCGGCCAGCTGTTTATCCTCTTCAAAGCCAATATGGGTTAGCAGCACAGTAAAGTCAATATCAATGGCATTATAGGCATTGCAAATGCGGCCAACCTCCTCGGCGGCTTCGGTGATATCCACAAAGGAGCCTATATATTCCTCCATGCGGGTATGGGCCAACACATCCTGCGTGATGACGCCAACGAAAAGGATTTTCATGCCGTCAATTTCGGCAATATAGTGGGATTCAAACATGCGGCGGCAATTGGTACGAATATAGAAATTGGCATTGATAATGGGAAAGTTGGCACACTTCTCTAAAAAGAGCAAATGGGGAATACCATAATCCACCTCATGGTTGCCAATGGTGGCTACGTCCGGGCCCAGCAAATTCATAATCTCAATGGTAGAAATACCCTTGAATTCAGAGTCGATAACGGAGCCGCGGAACATGTCGCCAGCAATGCAATAGAGCACATTTTTTTCTTCGGCCCGCACCTTGTTGACATAGCCACTGAGCAGAGAAACACCACCCACCAGCTTGCAATCTATTTTTTCGGCCAAAAAATCACCGTGCATATCGTTGGAATGGAGTAATGTTAATTTCTTTAAGTTTTTCTTGACAGCAGTCTGCGTTAAATTTTGCTCTGCCTTTTGCACGAAGAGCCCCTCCTTCTTCCTCTTGAATACCTGCGTGCAAGCAAGTATTTACTTGGTTATTATATTCCATTTATTCATGGCAGCATTATACTCTAAAATTGAACCATCTGCATTTACCTTATAGGTGCCTCTAGTCACCACCTGATCCTGATGGTGCTCAACCAGCTTAAAGGTATGCTCTTCATCTAGATTTTTACCAATATGCTGCAAAGCGGCGCCCTGAAGCTTATTACGATAAACAGGAGTGCTATTCATAAATCTATACAAAACATACAGAGCTGCCTCATTGCTCATCATAGGATATTCTACAGAGCTGGTATAATCTCCCCCTACATCAATGCTAGGCACTCTACCGCCTTTTGGTTTAACCACGTTGAAGGAGTATTCGTTCTGTGGATAAATGAGTAAACTGTAATTAACATCATCATCCTTGCAGGAAATAGTTTTACCATTGGCGTCCAGCTTTTGCACAACCTGACGTTGAATATGAAATAAAACGTCATTGCGTGGGCCATCCTTAACCTCGCCAATTAACCAGGTTTTGGTAACACTACCGTCCATGCCACTTTCTTCCCTAGCGATTATCTCGCCCCAGCCATTAACAGGATCCTTGTACATATTGGCACTTCTAATATAAAACTCATTGCGCATAGTATGAGTATAGCAGCCTTTTAAAATAGTATCAAACTCAATAGCCTTCGCCTCAGCAAAAGCTACTGAGGCCATACCCAAGCAGCCAATAGCCAAGACCGCCCCTACTAATATTTTTTTGGAATGTTTTAAGAAAGTAGATTTCATTGTATTTCTCCTTAGTGTAAAGCGCCAAACATGGCAGGACGCTAGTAATGGCCGCCCCTTTGCCACCTGTTTTTTATCCTACTTTATAGAAAAATTCGTAGTATAACCATCAATATTAAGCGTATAATTGCCAGCCTCCAGCCGTTTGGCTAGCTTAATGTAAAATTCTTCACTATACTTGGGATGTATATACCTCTCTCCTTGGCCGATACTATCATTAAGGAGCTTTATAGGCTCCCCCTCCTTGAGCAAGGCATAATTATCTTTGACCTTTATTACAGAGTCTGTTCCATTGCTTAGGCGAGCATATAGATTAGTCTCTCTATAATAATAGGTATTTAAAGTAATTTTCCCTAAAATGACTTCTCGCGGATTATTCATCTCCGCAGGGCTTACTGGGTTAGTAATAAGTCCTGGCAACAATTCTCCCTTTTTACAGTAAGCCTGGGCAAGCTCTCTAATTTTTCTTAAAGCTGCATAGGCTCCCTCAGGAAGGTCTTGCGTTGAGTTAAATCCCACTCTGCGTTTATCAGCAAAGCTAAAGCTATAGCCTGTAGTAGCTTCATCAAGAGCCTGCATTTCCGAACGAGGGCATTTTTCCCAGCTTACCATGCCATTTTCATTAAAAATTGCTTTTACATCATCTAGGACTACCGCCGAAACCCGGTATTCTTTAACGACCGGAGCCTGGGCATGATGTTCTGCATCCTCATAGGTAATCAAGGCATACTCCTTATCAACTGCTGTCACAAACAGGCCGTGGCTACTGCCTAGCATATCTCCGCCAGAACAAAAGCTAACCTTAACTAAAGGAGAGTCTATTTTTTCCCCTCCCAACCAGCTCATTGCCCAAGCCTTATCAAGCCCAAAAATAGAGGTTAGCCCAACGGCACAAAGCAAAACCCTTAGAATAAACCTTTGCTGCTTAAACATATACGCACCTAGCCTTCTTCAAATTATCCAAGAAATATAAGAAAAGCTATCAATCCCAAGCGCTTGCACCTCAGTAACAGGTTAAGCTGTCCATAATTGTCAGCATAAACTTACCTTATCTTCTTAATCATGAAAATACTTTAGTCTCCAATAGTCAAAGTCAAAGAAGCCCAAGGCTTTTACGTCATACGCTCCTCCAACTAAGCTAACACTCGTAGCACTATAGCTATGTGCATACTCATCTTTGACCACAAGCTCAAGGCCGTGCTGCTTAAAGCCTGCCATTCCTGGAACGGACGCCGTATGCTTATCAGCAATAATATTTTCAATCAGGTTCCCTTTGGGATTTTTAAAGCTATGCACTAACATTTTCTTCTCCTTGCTGAAGAAAATAGGCCTAGCCGTCTTGGGAATCTCTAAAAGGAACTGCTTATAAGTCTTTTTAGTGACCTTAGCCTTGTCCTCCAGCTTGGGAGACCATTTAGTTTCATAGCCAGCGTAAAAGCCATCCTCTACCTTAGCCAGATGGCAAACATATTCTTCTACACCCTTAACAGAATAATATTTTTTATATACAGTCTGGGCATCCTTTTCAATATCAACTGGAATAAAACACATAATTAAGCCTAAATTCTTGAATTTGGCCTGCTTCTCAGGCTCATACTTGGGGAAGGAATCGTGATAAACATCAATATAAAAATTAAACACCTCATTTGTATCCGGTGCCAAAACCCTTTGGGCAAACTCCTGTGGGCTAATTTTAGCAGGAATCAGCTTTAAAAGCTTTGTACTGATTTCCTTGGGTTGGTCAATTGGCATACGCTTAGAAGGCTTGTCATTTTCGTTTTTTAATTTAAAGCTATAACCATGGAAGTTCACCTTAGTTTCCTTAGCAGAATAATTAAATTCCTTCAGAATAGCTGCTTTTACAAGTGCACAGGTTTCTTCATAGCCTTCACCCACATACATATTTTTAGTGTTGTAGTCGAAAACATAGTCATAGCTTTTACCATTTACCTTATATGAACCCTTTATAGCGCCAAATAGATCCAGCTCTGTTTTATAGGCCTCGCACTCAGCATCAGGCTTGGCAGCAGGCATATTTTTAGAGAACCAGGCTAAAGCTTCAGGCTTATGTTCACTGACAATCTTCTTCGCCTGTTCCTTGGAATAATTAGGTGGAATACAGCCAGAAATAACAAAAGCTGTTACGAGTAAAGCTACCATGATTGTTAAACTATATACTTTTCTCATTAAAAATCCCACCTTTGACAAAATAACAAAACAAACAATTATCCATTTCTCTATTATCATTTTACTATAAAAACCAGGACTTTAATATTCTGGTTTTCATATTTATACTTAGTTTTTATTTAGTGCCACATTTTTCGTGAGTAACCCATTTCTTGCCATTTTCCTCATGACGAATATATGTCTTATCGAAGGGAATGATGGTACTCTTTTCAACTTTAGGTTTATTATAGGTAGTAGGATCCATTCTTACGATATGCTCATCAGTAGCTTCAATTACACATTGGCCCTTGCAAGCACCATATAGAACATGGATAACATAGGACTCTTTACCTTTAACCTCACGACCCTTATCATCTGTAAACGTAGGCGCGTTATTATCAACAGTACGGCTATAGTCATAAATCACTTCACCCTCAACTGGCACTTTTTTATAGTTATGACCAACAGAGCCCCATCTCAAGCTAGGATATTTCTCTTTACTCATTTTATCAAATTCCTTATGTTCGGGCCTATCAGTTATCAAATGAGCACGTAACTGTTGGGGAGTCAGATTAGCTCTATACTCTTTCTTGCGCGCCTCAGCACGTTCAGCCGGAGTCATTTTTTTCAGCTGCTCATCAGTATAAAGGCGAATCTTTTCTTTTTTAGCAGGTTTAGCAGGTGCTGCAGCTTTTGCAGGCTCTGCCGGTTTAGCAGGTTCTGCAGGTTTTTTATCTCCACCACAGCCTGCCAACAATGCCATAGTAACAAACATTCCGCCAACCACTAACAATTTACCAAACTTATTCATAGTAGTCACCTCTTCAAAAATAATTTTATTATGTAGGCCACAGGGCCAAGCATACTTTTATATAATAACAAAACAATTTATAAAACGTCCTGAGGCTTTCCTCAGTATTTTTCAATGTACATTCCACTAATGGGTGTCCTATTGTACAAACTGAGCCGCTACACAGCCAACCTGTCCATTCTCACGTTTAACGTATGCCCAACCATTGGGAAGCGGGGCATTATAATCTATATTAGCATAGCCATAAACATAGACACGCTCGTTCTGGTTAAAATAGCCAATAATCTCGCCATTCAAGTTTGGAGCCTGGCGCATGCGTACTTCCGTACCATTAATAAACTTATAGCCTCCATAAATACGAAATTCTGTACTAGGCTTATTGCTTACCTTACAGGTTGCTGCTAAGAGCATTTTACCATCAATATCATTAAAAATATAATGGGTTTCGTGATGATTCGGCAGAGCTCCTACCCCATCACCAATATCCTTAACCTGATGATAGCTATGATAGGCAACCTCATCCATATAGCCGCTTTCTACATCATGCATACAATTATTAACGTAGCCTACATTGGCAACCGTATCACGGCTACCCTTAAAGCCCTGCCAGGTCTCATCCAGCTTAAAGACATCCTTATAGGTATCCTCCATACATGTAATTTTATAGAGGCCTTGTTTTCTATCCTCTACAACATACATAGAATTACCGGTTCTTTTATCTCTAAAAACAGCTTCATCGGGAGATATTTTCACGTATTCTATTTTATCGCTAACCTGGACAACAGCAGGATTATCACCAGCTGCGTATACAGGAGCAGCATAGCTCAATCCCAGGCAAAAAGCACCTATAGCCGCTCCCATTATCAGTTTTTTCCAATTAAACATTATTAAGCCCCCTCTTTTTACAACCAAATATCAGTTGTTTACACCTGCAATAAACATGGTAGAAACATACCCCATATTACCATTGGCTAAACGGATAGCCGCCCATTTATTACCAAAGGCCTCACCAGTTTGGTTTACTAAGCCCAGTACCTCAACCACATCGCCCTTATTAACATAGCCTAAGATATCGCAATCAGTATTGGGCTTCTTACGGATACGTACTTCATCACCAGTAATACTCCTAAGGCCCATATATTTCTTTACCTGCATTGCATCGTTGTCCGAATGACCAACATTAGCTGCTAGAACCTTCACTCCATCAGCGTCCTTTACTAAATCATAAAGGCGGGTAAATACGGCATTTTCCCCCTCCCCACCAAAGAAGTCCTTAAAAACTAAGGTCATATTATTGGACTTGGTCAGCTCAGGGAAGTTCTTTGCTAAATATCTATGCATATATAAGGAGCTTTCGTCTCCACCCACACAGGTCTTAAAGGAAGCCAAGCCATTTTCTGCCCATTGCACATATTTATCACTGACAAACAAAGGCTTGCAGCTAGCATTACCTTCCGTATTACAGCTCATAACTATATTAAGCTCGTTGTCCATCAGAAGGCTCTCGGAGTAATCTCCTTGGCTACCATCCTTATAATATAGCTCAACGCGTTTAACCCAGGGTGCAAGGTCATATTGCTGTATGCGATAAGTATTTGCCCCAGTACCCTCTTCAAAAAGGCTATTGTTTCTTGCAGCCTCATAAGCGTAGAGCATTAAAGCATTATTAGCCTGCGGTTTACTTCTGGGACTAAAATAGTACTCACCATCGTACTTGGCACCAGCCCCGCTTACCGTTAATCTATCCTCACCTGCAAAGCTAAGTACAGGCCCCTGCTTTTTCACAGCATTGACCTTAAACAGCTCCTTTTGCCCACACTTTGCCAGGTTTGCAGCATCAATTACAAAGCATTTTTCAGAGGCAGCATAGCTGCTACCGGTCTCCTCTAGCTTGGAGGCATAATTCTCTGTTTCGTAAACCTTGTTATCCAACGCATCAAAACAAACGTAGGTGTTATCACCCATGCTATACTGTGCCATATAATCCCCAGTACCAGGATTATGCAGTATGGTAACCACGCTTTTTAATCTACCATCAGCATACATTTGCTGATACACCCCAGATTGAGGAGCAGCTAAAGCTAGTGAGCTTACTAATGTTAGCGCAGCAGCCAATCCTAAAATTTTCTTTTTCATCATTTACCTCCCGATACTTATAAATCCTTTACAGCCCAGGATAGCCTCTTCATCTGATTACACCAGCTTATCTTAAATCAATAAATTGAGCTGCGGCAAAGCCCTCTAAGCCATTGGCTTTTTTTACATAATACCAGCCCCGGCCTGTCCAACCACGCATATTAACAGCATTGCCAAGAGTAGCGTCTGCTTTCACTAAATAGCCACGCTCCATAAGGTTTTCTACGCATTCAACGCGATTTCCCGTGGCGTTGATAAGAACCTTATCCTGGTTCCATTCCTGATTTACAGCCCATAAATCTCCTTAATTAATTTGCAAAAGATCTTGCTTTTGAGCCTATTATATAGCAAAGCTTGATTAAATACCCCACCCCAACCCTGCATTTTGAGTGGGGTGAGGTGAAAAAATGCTAAAAAAGCTTTAGTGGAGTGCCAAGTTTAGCGCTCCACAGAAGCTTTTTAATTCGCCTTAGCTTACAGCTCCATAATCCAGAGCTTGTCCAGCTTTTCCTTATCGTTGGGGTTACCAGCAACCACCAGCACCTTATTGCGCTCAATGGTCGCCATGCTGATATAGGTAGTGTTCTTGCCGCCCACCTTTAAAACGCCTGCTTCGGCAATGCCTGCACCCTGCAGGAGCAGCATGCCCGCTGTAACTAAAAGGCCCAAGCTCTTACAAATTTTCTTCAACATAATAATCGCCTCTTATCTTTCATTGAATTCTGGATGCTTGCTAAGTCTTGCAATTTAAAGCCTAATTTGCCAGCTGCACGTAATCGGCACTCACATAACCATCCTGTCCCTTGGCATTGATGGCTTGAAACCATTTGCGGCCTTCAATCTCTAAAACTTCACCGGTCACAGGATACAGCTCTTCATTGAGACGCAGGGAGTCCAGCACCTCGCTATTGATGGAGGGAGCGCTGCGGAAATTCACATCATCACCGGTCAGGACGAGCCTTGTCCCATGCTGCCAAAAGAGCTCCATGTTCTCCAAGGTGCGATAAACACTGGTCAGCTTAATATTTTTTCCTTCAATGTCTCCAATGTCTTGGCATCGATTCTCGGGCTATTCTTGTTTTCGTAATAGAAATCGTCCACAGCTACATAGGCATCATGGATAGCATCCAATTCCTTTTGCAGCTCCATATAAGCCTGCATGAATTTTTTATTCTCATAGACACCGGGCAGCTCCCATTCATGGTAAATCACACCCTTAGCCTTATAGGCATATTCATCATCGCCAATAGAAGAGTGCTTGCCGTTCTCCAGCTGCATAGCACCAAAGGCCACAGCTTGAGCCTCCTCATTGCTTATGGTGATGCCCCTTTTGCTAAAACAAGGCTTCACATAATCCCTTCCACAGACGAAGGCCAAAGCACGCTTTACAATATAATGATTCTGCAGCTCTACAAAATCAACATTTTTGCCAATCTGCGTATCAATCTTATTGAACTCCATACTTACTTCTTCTTCATAAACGCTTGCTTCCGTAGCCAAAGGAGCACTGATGAGCAGGGCTAATGTGAGACCAAGAGTTAAGCTTTTGAAACCCATAATATATACCTCCCTTAGATGCTTTACTAGTTCTTTTAAGTAGACTTTATTTAAACCAACTTTACCTAGCCTTGCCGTAACATTTTGTGACAAAGCTATTTTCCTAATTGGTTTGTTGTAAAATGAAGTTGCACAAAGTGCAAAACTAAATAAAAATAGCCCATTGTGTACTGACCCCCGAATGTTAGACTATAAATCTAGCATTTGGGGGTCAGTATTTTTATGACTAAGTATGATTTTGAACTCAAGAAAAAAGTAGTCATGGCATACTTTAATGGTGAGGGCGGAA
>Ga0129308_1002372_pt1 | contig 16147 bp, 18 predicted proteins | sample L827metagenome_FD_94440 | JGI IMG/M metagenome (GOLD analysis project Ga0129308, IMG submission 94440) | Ring-tailed lemur group fecal microbial communities from Wisconsin, USA - L827 metagenome | ecosystem: Host-associated > Mammals > Digestive system > Large intestine > Fecal | place: USA...
GATAGATCGTTACATTATTTAAGGTGATTGTGGGATTGCCGCCCATGATGAGGATGGTGTTGCTTGTGTCATTCTCTGTGGAGCCTGTGTAGCTGCCGGTGATGGTCAGAGCGTGATTCTCATTCGTCCACGCTGTTTCCTCTACCGTGGCGTTTTCCGCGCCCACCACCGAGTAGCCGTTGCTGTTGTTATAGATCAGCTTTCCCTGGGAATAGCCAGTCTCCGTGATGATGATAGCGCCGTTGGAAATATCTAAAGTTCCGTCGGCAGGCGTAGCGGGCACCGGATCATTCACTGGCATAATCTGCTGGGTAAAGAACTCCGCCGCGGCCTCCAGCCTGGACAGCTCCAGCGACTCGGCTTCTTCCTCGCTCAGCTCGTCAATGGCGTCATAGATGGCGTAGACCTCTTCACAGACCTCGGCCTGCCGCTCTTCATCCATGTTTTCCAATTCGTCCACGCTGGGCAGATCGTCGATCCGCTCCTGCAGGGCGGTCAGGGCCGGGTCGATGGGAGCGGCGTCGGGGGTGCCCTCGCCGTTGTCCCCATTCCCCTCATTGGATTCCGCCTGCTGGGTATATCGTGGGCAGTTCTCCAAATGTTCTTCCGCCTGACAGGTCTCGTCCATGGTGCAGACCACGGACTGATTGCCGTCAAGAGGATCATCATCTGCCGCCAGCGCCGCAGTTGGCAAAAGCGAGCAAATCATGACGAGCGCAAGCAATAAGCTGAACGCTCTTTTTCGTATGTTTGCCTTCATAAACTTTTTCCTCCTTATATCATTTTATTAAAACACGGATCATCCGTTGTTTTTTCCGGGCGGCCCCGTGCTATGGGGCAGGGAATCAAGAGAACGCGCCGCAGCCGGGGCCTTTGCCGTCCGCTTCGCTTCCTCCAGAATGTTGTCGTAGTATCTCCGCTTCGCCATGCTGACGCGGCCCGCGCACACGGGGCAGCCGCACTTCTGCGGCCCTGCTCTGGAATAAATGACAGCTTTCCATATATGTCCTTCTGGACACAGCCACCACACCTTTCTGTGGCTGCCCACCGTTACCATCTCTGCCGTCAGCGTGCCGTTCAGCGTGGGATGCCATTGGGCGGCCACCTTCGGCTCCAGCGTGGCGAGATCGTTAAAACCTGCCAGCACCTTGTGTCCCGCACAGTAAGGACAGTCAGAACCATTCATCGTGCGGGCAGATACCGCGGCTGTATACTCATGCCCCAAGGAACAGCGCCACCACACCTTCCTGTTGCTGTACGGTGTGACGCCCTCGGGAGACAGGCTCCCGTTTTTGGTGGGGTGCCATTGGGAAGCGATGGCCGGGAACTGGCTGGCAAGGTCGTTTTCACCGGGGATCACCGCCTTTCCCGCGCAGACCGGACAGCCCGCGCCGCCGTAAGCTCTGGATAATACCGTTGCCTGCCACTCATGATCCCTGTCGCAGCGCCACCAGACCTTTCGCCGCGCTCCGGCCACTATGTCACGGGGCGTTAGGCCGCCGTTCCTGTCCGGATGCCATTGCCGGGCCAGCTCCGGGTGGGTAGTGGCCAGATCGTTTTCTCCGGGGATTAGGACGCGGTTGGTACAGACAGGACAGCCCGTTCCGCCTATGACCCGGGATTTCACAACGGCCTGCCATTCATGGCCTTTTTCGCAGATCCACCATGCCTTGTAGTGGCTCCCCACGGTCACATCTGCAGGTGTCCTGTTCCTGTTTTTGGTGGGGTGCCATTGCGACGCCAAATCGGGATGCTGGGAGGCAAGATCGTTTTCGCCGGGATAGGCTTTCTTTCCCTTGCAGTAGGGGCAGCCAGTACCGCCCACGCGGGTATAGATCATGGCCTGCCATTCATGGCCTTTGGTACAGCGCCACCACACGCTCCGCTTACTGCCGCGTGGAACGGTCTGTGGGGTCAAAGGCTTATTTAGGGCTTTGCACCACTGTCGGAGCAGGTCGATTCGTCCATGCTCCGTACAGTAGTCATATAGGGATGTTCTCAAAATCCATCACCACCTTTACACCGCCGCGCCCATCAAGGAGCGGTCAGCCCGGAAATCAGCGCAGCCCGGGCCTGTTCTGTCGTGGCTTTTGACTGATGATCCCCGGTGAAATATTCCAAAGCGTCGTTCCAGTCATGGAGGTCAGCGGCTCGGACGGGGAGGCTCTTCAGCTTTTCCGCCAGAGCTGCCCGTTGGGTTTTGTCCAAAAAACGCAGGTCGGATAAGTACTCGCAGCCCATATGAAGCGACATCACATCCAATAGGGAAAGATTTGTCATGTTCCACATACCTCTTTCACATAATAGGTTCCAGACGCCCCCGGTACAGCGACTCACCTTGACCATGCGGAATAGTCACAGAATCAACATTCCGCCCCGAAATCTATGGGCGCCAAGCCGCCGGAGCTACATAATACATAGTAATTTTATCATACCCCTTACCGAAGCGCAAGACTTCTCCGGCCTTTTTGGGCGCAAAAATCCCAGCCGCAGAAAAGCTTTTTTTGCGGCCTGCTTTGTCGCGGCCTTTTGCCTCCGTCACAGGCGGCAGGGCTGCTCTTTTTTTCTTTTCGTGCCCGTTGCAGGCCGGTAAACCCGGCCAAGCAATATACGGAATGTTGATTCTGCGCTACGAGACAAGCCCCAGACGGTCGAGCTGCCGTTGGTGCTCCGCCCCGGAGGTCAGCAGATAAATGCGGGTGGTCTCAATAGAGCTGTGACCCAGCACATCCGCCAGCTTGGCGATGTCGCGGGTAGCCCGGTAGAAAGCCGTGGCGAACAGGTGCCGCAGGTTGTGCGGAAAAACCTTGGACGGCTCCACGCCCGCGTATTTGCACAACCGCTTCATCTCCGCCCATATCTGGCGGCGGGAGAGCGGCTTTCCGTTTCTGGTGAGGAAAACCTCTCCGGAAACGGTCTTTTGTTTTTTTGCGTATTTCAGCAGCTTGCGGCACAGCTTGGCGGGAATGAGGATGGTGCGGATCTTGCCCTTGAGGGAGACCTCCGCCTTTCCCCGCTGGGCGGCCTCGACCGTGATATACTTCACCTCGCTTACCCGGATGCCCGTGGCGCAGATGGTCTCCATGAGCAAGGCCAGACGGTGCTGTCCACGATTCCGCGCGGCGGCGGTCAGCGCATCATAGTCGGCGCGGGTCAATTCTCGGGATTGATCCCGGAACATCCGCCGCTGGATTTTCAGAAACTTGGCACGGCAGCCCTCCCAGCCCATGAAGCAGAACAAACCGTTGAGAGCGGCCAGTGCCGCGTTGATCGTGGACGGGGCGTAGCGCTTGGATAACAGATGCTCTTTCCATTCGCTCACACGCTCCTTTGTCACCGCCCCGCCGTCCATCCACCGGGCAAAGGCGGCGACATCCCGCAGGTATTTTTCGATGGTGCCCGGTGCCAGTTCTTCCTCCCGGAGATGGCGGACATATGCCTCTACAACTTCCGAAGAAACTTTGTATTCCATCATGCTGAAAGCCTCCATTCTGATTGGGATACCTATATTTTACCCAAACGAAGGCCCGTATACAGAAAGCAAAAGCGCCCCGCGCCTCCTCTGAAATGAGAAAGCGCGGGGCGGTTGTTTTAGATATGGAGCTTACCGGGATTCAGTCATGCGGCTTTTTGAAATCGGGCGCTGTTGGCGCGGAAGCGAAGCTCCTGCGCCAGATAGCCCAGCGTGGTAAACTCCTCGTCCAGACTGTGGAGCTCACGCTGAAGGATCTGCTCATAGTGGGCTTTTTTGTCCTTCAGCGCCTCGATTTTCAGCACCCAGCGATCCAGAATGTGGGCGCTCTGATTGCCGGTCTGGATCAAGTGACTGGCGCGCTCCTGATACTCCTCGATCTCCCTGCGGACGGTGTTGTAGAAGGCCGCGGCCATCTTGTCCCGCTGCTTCTGGTCGTCCACCACATACATGGAGTTGGCGTCCAATGGGATGCGGTAGGGATTGGTGTTTTGATTCGCCGCCTCCAGCGCGGCAATAAAGTCCTCGAACAGATCCAGCCTGTGCATATGGTCACGGGGGATAAAATAGATCTTGCCGCGGCCGGAGACCTTTACCGCCTGCATATCGTCCAGATAATGCTCCAGCATGGTCTCCACCTGTTTCCGGCTCACGCAGCGCTGGCAGAGTTCGAAGAGCTCCTGCGCCTGCTGGCAGTACGGCAGGGGGTCTACGCTGTCAAAGACCAGATTTTCATAGGAGAACACGCCGCTCTCCCGGTCAAGACTGATGTTTGCCAGCTTTTTGTAGCGGTTGGTGCTCTCGTCAAGGGTTTCCTTGACCAATTCGCGGGATACCACTGCTTTGCCGCCGTGGTTATCACGGCAGTAGATCTTGAAGATCTGTGCCGCGCCGTCCGTCACCCCGGCCTTGCGGTCATAGATGTCGCCGGTGGCGGATCGGAAGGCGTCCACAACGCGCACGCGGTTGCTGGCGGTGTTGGGGAAGCCGGTCTCCAGACAGATGCGGTCAAGCTCATCCCGTTCCACAAGGATGCTGGAAAGGGAATAATAGAGGATCTTGCCCAGAACATCGGAGGAGTCTCCGCGCACAGCGGCAAACTGGTCGAAAGTCATAGCCATAAGTCGTTTCTCCTTTTCAAAAAAGATAATTGTCTTTATGCGGCCGCCCATCGGGTATCGTACTCCGGCGTCGCCAGATAGTAGTCGTCGATCCCTTTATAGGCCGGATTCCAGCCGCGCACCTGATAGCGGATGCGCGAGCGTTTCATGATTTGGCAGATCCGCTGCAGTCCTTTCTGCACCTTGGGGTTTGTCAGCCTGTCCATATCAATGGCGATATTGAGGTGAGTGACGCCAAGGCCTTTCAGCACCTCGGACAGGCCGTCCGCGGCGTTGATGCCGGAAATACAGACGAACAGGTCGTCGCCGGACAAAAAGCTTGCCACATCGCCTTTCAGACCGCCCTCGGTCAGCCATGCGCTTGTCTGCCTTGGGCCGCGGCGAATATCGCCGCGGCAGCCTTTCAGTAAGTTCTCCGCCCGTTCAGCCCCGGCATTCGGATTTCCCGTAACATGGATCCATGCGTGGCTGCAGGCGCCGTTTGGAAGTCCGTTGCTGGAAAGCCAGCGGTACTTCCGTTTGGGGTTAGTTTCATTGTCAAGGCGTATCTGCATCCCTTGGATCAGACCGTCTTGATTGCGTACCGGGATCAATAGGCCCTTTGGCCCGGACAGCGTCCATGCGCCGCAGCGGGTATGAAAGCCGGGGATGCCTTTAAGCTCATGGAAATCAGAGAGCAGCGCCGAAAGCAGCCGTCGTTCCTGTTCGCTCTCCGGCATACTCCGGTATTCGTTTTGTCCGATGCGTTCTTCCGAGAGTCCCCTCGCCAGCAGGCCGTCCCTGTGCCGTGGCAGCAGAGACAGGTGCGAGAGCATTTGCTCATAGCAGCTGTGGCGCAGGGGAAGCCCGGCGGGTTCCGGCTTGGGCGGCTGCTTGGACTGAGGCTGCCGGGGCATGAGGTAGATACGGCTGTCGGCCATAAGAGCGTCTGCTGCCTCGCGGTTGGTCACATTGTTGAGCCGGGCGTACAGCGTGACGCTGTTGCCCGATGTCCCGCAGGAGTGGCAGTAGAACTGATCAGTGTCCGTATTGAGAAACAGATGGTATTTCCCCGGGCCGCGGTCGCCGCAGAAGGGGCAGGAGGCCTCGACCTCCTGCCGCCTTAAGGTGCGGCTGTTGAGTAAAAGCCCGCATCTGCGCGCTGCTTCTACGATGGGGATCTTCTCATAGGCCATAGGCGCGTTACGCGGCCTTGTTCTGACCGCTCTGCTTGTAAATGGGTTCCACGGTCAGAGGCGCTCCCTTGACCACATGGGCCATGAAGATCTGTCCCCGCGGCTTGATATTGTCGATGACCGGCACGCTCTCGCCGTTGTCGATGAACACGGGGTAGCGGCAGCCGGTCAAACGGCTTACAAGCTGGGAGATCTCCAGCCCCGCGCGGATTTTCTCGGAGAGGGAGAGCCACTTATACGGCCTGCCCTCATAGGTGAAACGGAAGGTGTCCTTGACCTCGCCGGTGCCCTTCACCACATCGAAGAGGGAAATGGATACGCGGTTCATCTTCAGCGCGGCGAAGATCATCTCGTTTTTCTTTGCCACATACCGGGCGGCGGCGTTGATCATCAGCTTCTTTTCCTGAATCGTGCTCTTGATGCCCTCAATGTCAAAGGCTTTGGACTGGGCGGCCGGCTCCTGCTTTTGCAGCAGCGCCATTTGACTTTCCAGCTCCGTCCGGGCGCTCTTGGCGGAGGACAGGGCCTCCACCTCGTCGGGTTCCAGATTGCCGTCCCGCAACAGGGTATCCAACGCTTGGATCTGGCTGTAAAGGGCCTCGCGCTCCTTTTGAAGCTGCTCCTGCGCCGTTTCGCCGGACGCAAGGGCGGCGCCGCGCCGCTGTTGATACCCGTCCAGTTCGGCGGTGAGCCTGGCGATATCGTCGGCCTTGTACTGCTCAAACACCGCCTGCTCCTTCTTCTCCAGTTCCCGCAGCTCGGCAAGCTGGGCCGTCAGCTCGGCACCACGCCTGCGGATATCTCCGATGCTCACTTGAAACTCCCGCCGTACCGCGTCAAGGTTGCCCTCGGTTACAGTCTGGCGGCAGGTGGGGCACTTTACCCCGGGCTGCAGACCCTTGAGGATGCGCGCTTCTCTGGCATACTGCTGTCTAAGGGCGTCCAGCTGCACGGAAAGCTTGGCAGCGGTCTCTTGATAGGAGGAACGGTATTCGTCCTTTTGCCGGCTGTCCAGCTTGGCCTGCGTTTCCCGGATGAGGGCGTCGGCCTCGGCGGTGTCCGCCGGTGCGGGGCCCTCCCGGAGCAGTTCCTCATAGCGGGCGTGGAGATCGGCCAGTCTGTCGCTTTCGGCGCTGAAATCAATGCCGGCCATCCTCTTCGCTTCCAAAGAGGCGATCTGCCGGTTCACTTCCTCCATTCCGGCCCGCAGGCCGGCCATGGTATCGCGAGCCCGCTGTTCCTGCGCGGCCAAGAGATCACGCTGTCCCTCTTGATAGGTGATATCTTTTTCCAGCTCCCGGATGTCCTCCCGCAGGCGCTTCAAAAAGCCTTCGACGGAGAGAATTTCATGTTGGGAGAGCAATTCGCGGGAGTGGTCGTCCAGCTGCTCCATGATTTTCTCCTGCGGCAGCGCGGGCAGATACCGCTCCAGCAGATTGCGGCCCTTGTCCTCCAGCACCTCGATAAAGTACAGGGGATTGAGGATGGATAAAAACACATCCCTCTCCCCGAACATGGTGTTCAGGATGGTTTGCGTAATGGGCTTTTCGTCCAGAAACACATCCGTGCGGTCGCTGCGGCGGGTGCGCAGAAGCTCATGCCGTACTCCCGATTCGTCGGTAAAGACCATCATCACCTTTACCTCGGTCTTTGCCGTGCCGCCGTGGTAGAGCCTGTCCAGCCGGGATTCCCCGAAGAAGGTCACACCGGTGACGGCATAGGCGATGGCGTCGGCGAGACTGCTTTTACCCTTTCCGTTATGGCCGTAAATGCTGGTGTAGTCGCCAAAGTCAAAAGTCTGCTCGGCGTCGAAGCACTTGAAGCCGGAGAGGGTCAGACGGTTGATGGTAAACGCTTTGATCTGTTCCATGAAAATGCTCACTCCTTTTTCGTTACGCGGCGATCTCAAAGCTGTCGATGGTGTGGTAGATGATGCTGCCGCTGGTCTTTCGGCTCAGTTTCACATTGGCAAGTCTGGTGCCGGTCACAATGCTGGGGTTATCTCCGCGCATAAAGGCGTCGATGGTCTTCCCCTGCGGATCACGCAGGCGCAGATTGCTGGTGGAGGCCCCGCCGGTGGAGGGCTGCACTTTCTTGCCCTCTACCACATACAGCGCGAGGGTGGCCGCCTGTCCGTCAGCCGCGCTCTGGGGTGCTGTGCCGGACGATGCGGTCTGCGCCGGCGCGCTTTGCCGCGGCGCCTGTGCCTCTGTCTGGAGCCGCGCCGCCGCGGGCGCCGGTTCTCCCGTCGCACCTGTATTTCTGGGCGTCAGAGTGGACTGCTCTCCAATGGGTGCTGCGGGCTTTTTACCCAACTTCGCCAGCATATCCAGATACCGGCGATCCAGCTTGGCGCGTTCCGTATCCTTGATGACGACACTTTTCCCCTTTTTCTCTACATCCACAAATACGGCGTCCAGACTGTAAAGAATGCGGCCGATGCCCCACTGCACCGCCGCGCGCTTCATGCTGTCGGAAAGGCCGCCCTTGACGGATTCCACATCGCTGTCCTCGGCGCCGTCCCATTTGCAGATCCACTCCTTGCGTTCTTCAAAATAGATGGAGATGCCGCAGAGCTGCGAGCTTTTCCTGCTCTTGGGATCGTCGTGCCATGGGCGAAACTCGTTTTTCCAGTTCTCCGGGCCTACCACCTCGTCCAGACGGTTTTGAATGGCCCGGTTGGTGACATAGGGCACCGCCCGGCCGGAGGTGAAGCTCTCGTTCGTCCATTGCAGGCGCCATTCCAGATCGGCGGCGGCAAAGGGCTCGGCAAAGCGTTCTTTCATCGCTTGAATGTCTGCTGTACTCATTGATCTTCTCCTTTCACGAAATCCGCCACAGTCTTGCCGTTGGGGATCAGAATGTGGTCGTAGTAGTACGCCGGCTCCTTGTCCTTGAGCAGTTCCAGCAGCTCACGGTATTCCAGTTTGAGTTTGTTGCAATCACGCCGGAAGTAGTCCATGTTATTGGGCATACGCAGGATGTAGTCAGGGAAGCTGCGCAGCTTATACAGGCTCTTATAGACCGGAAGGCTGTTTTGCCCCGTACAGAGGTGGAACCCGTTCACATTGGAAAAGGGGTAGTGGTACATAGGCGTTTCCGGCCGCAGCACCTCGTCTTTCACCACGCCCAGACGGCAGCGCGCCGCCTTGCCTGTGTGGGAAAGGGTAACGCCAAAGACCAGCCTCGGCAGGGGAAAGTTTGGATACTGCGTGTCATAAAGGGAGATGTCGGCCCGGAGCCGGTCATGCACGATGCACAGTTCCCAGCTTCCGTTTACGCCGGCGCCGATGGAGAAGCATCCCGGCGGAAGTACGCCGCTGTACTGCATTTCGTCAGAAAAGGCGTTTAGCCGGACTGCCTCATAGAGCGCGGCAGGCTCGATCTCCTTACGGGATGTTATGCCCTGACCGTTTTTTTGCTCGACAAATACCCGGCAGGTATTGGGGTTGATGCGGATCGTCATTTCCTCCCGTCCGTTCATCATGCAGCCTCCTTCTCTTTGGTATCGGCGCAGGCCGCCCTTTCCGGCCCGTCCGTTTTTACAGGCAGGGGAATGACCTTCTCGCTGCTCAGCACATGTTTCAGCTCGGCCGCCTTTTCTTTGTAATAGGAAAAAGCGTCCAGAAGTCCCTCGAGGAGAAACTCGCCCGCGCAGAACTCGTCATCGTATGCCACGAGAATGCCGCTGGAGCGTTTCTTCGCCGTGCCTGTGATGATGCCGAAATTGTAGCTGTAAGACGGGATATCCAGACATCCGCTCACAGCGCTGATCGATTTTTGGTAATACGGGTTCTCCTCCTTTGTCAAACGGTGTCTCTCCCCGTACTCCTTACAGAGCCGATAGAACTCCACCATGACAGGATCGGAGAAATAGATATAGGTGGTACAATAGTCGTATTCATGGTCACACTTTTGATTCATGTATGGGTATTTGCAGACGATCTCCCATGCGCAGGAGATAAACTCATAGTAGGAGTCCTCATGCAGCATATCCCCGCACAGGCCGATCAAATCGTTCAGCTTGCCGGCGTCGGCAAATGCCTTTGCGATGTAGAGCGCCTGCAGGCAAAATTCCATATTCTCCATGGAAAGCACCTCAACAAAACATCCGCCCAGCCGACGGCTTTGCTCCGGTCTGGCTGATGTGTTCCAGAAGATAGCACACCAGCGGGATCGAAGCGCCCCTATAATCGGCAAAGTGTGCGGTGCAGCGGATATCATCCCGGTCAAAGGCGCTAAAGTCGATGGTGGAAAGGTAGATGGGCCGATCCTCCATGAGGGGAAGCACCACATCGTAGAGAAGGTACGCGCTCTCCGCGACTACATCGTCCTCGTTGCTGTACAGGGGCTTTCGTTCCGGCGCGGCGCACAGCATTTTTGCCAAACATTTCAGATCCATTTTTGCCATAAAATCACTCCTCGCTCGTAATGATGTCCACCAGACAGAGCGCGTATTTTTCGGGACTTCCCAGTACCCGTGCGTCCGTCTGATGATCAAACTGCTTATCCCCGGCAGCGCAGTAGTAAAGCGCGGCGCCGGGCACCAGTTTTCCTTCCATGATGTCATCCTGCCAAGACATATGCTTGAGCAGTTCTATGCCTTTGGATGGCTCAAAGCCATAAACGGAGATGCGGCCGTCTTGAAAAGAGCCGAAGCGTTTGGCGCTGTCCGCCAGCTTTTCAAGGACGCTGAGGTTGTGCCGGACGCTTTTCTCCTGCGTCTGCTTGGCAAGCGCGTAAAACTGCGTAAATGCAGGCTGCTCGCTTCCCAGTACGACGCCGAAAGGATGCCGCACCAGCTTGCACCACGCCACGCCTGCGGGCTGAAACCGGTCGTACCATGTGCCCATCTGGGGCAGCAGCGTTTCCGCCGCTTTGCTCCAGACCGCCTCACGCTTCTGCCCGTCGTTCAGCCCCTCGTCCTCCACACGGATGACAAGGGCAAGGGTTTCTGTCATCATGCTGTTTCCTCCTTCAGGTCAAAGACCGAAAACCGTTTGGGGTTAAAAGATTGAAGATCATCTTATTGGATACCGTTTCCTTGATCTCGGTGGAGACCAGCGTGCCGTTCGGCTTTCGCTCCTCCGATTGCTCTGTCCGGCGCTGCTTGACAACGCGCCCCTTGATAATATGGGGGAAGTCGCAGTCAATCAGGCCGTTGATCAGCCCGGAGCCGCCGATGAGCCCCACCTGTCCGATGGACAGGGGCAGCAGAGGGCGCTTTTCCGAAGTATCCAGCCTGCTCTTGGAGAACATGTCCTCGAAGCTGTGGGAGTCCCGCAGCTGGCGGGCAAGCTCATACTCATTGAAGATCTCGCCCTTGAACAGATCCACCTTCTGCGGCGTGGCCGGCAGCGGGTAGCGCCCCTCGGCAAGCTGTGTGACAGGCGGGATGGCATCCGGCCGGCAGGCCAGTTCCGCAAGGCTGCGGGCCTGCTCCGAGCCGTCCTCCTTTGCCTTTTTTAGCCCCATGACTGCCACTTGGCTGTACTTTTGAAACTCCCTGTCGGTGAAGCGGTGGACGGAGAGATCGGAAAAGTTGTCGCACAAGATTCGGCAGATGTCCGGTGTCAGACGGTAATAGGGCACAATGTAGATCATGAGGCCCTCCGGCATCAGATAGGGCAGGCTCTCGATCAAAAATCGCTTTTCGTCACGGGAGCGTCCGCCGCCCTTGGTCATGACAGACAGGTAGGGCGGGTTGAGAAAGACCACATGGAACCGCTCGCGGCTGATCCGGGAGTGAAAAAAGCTCCCGAACCCGACGCGGTGCAGCGTTTCCTGCGCCTGCTCCGCACGATTCCTGTCCAGCTCTACGCCGAAGGTGTAGCAGTTGTTTCCCACCGCCAGCTTTTTCAGCGCCGTGCCGCAACCGCAGCAGGGATCGAGGAGGTTTGTGGTCACGCCGGGAGGGAAAGCGATCCCCCGCATGATGTGGCCGACATTTTCAAGGCAGGTGGGATAATAGCCCATCTTCACATGGTTCATCAGCCGGGCAATGACCTTGGCGCTGACTGCCGGATCATCAAAATCGCAGCCGTCGGCAAAGTGCGTCAGCACCGCCGTCAGCTTGGAATAATCCGGGGTCATGATCTCAAAGGACGCCAGCTGTGCGCTCAACGCCCCGGCCATGGCAGCCAGCCGGTTTTGCCCCAGCTCCAGAAGAGGAAGCCGCATTTCAGCTGCGGCGGCTGACAATGCCGCCAGCTCCTTCTCAATCTGCTGGTAGAACTGCCGCGCCTGCTTTTTGTCTGTGGGCAGGAAGTATGCCAGCCCATTCCGGTACAGGGGCAGCGTGTCAACGCAGCTGCGAATGGCGGCGACGCCCTCTGTCACCTTTTTGAAGGCGTAGTGATCACGGTAGTCCGGTTCCTGTTTGGCGCTCCCGGGCGCCGCGCTCTCAAGCTGCGGTTCGGACATAATCGGTTTCTCCCTTCAGCGCCAGAAGGCGGCGCAGCACATATTCATAGTCCATCCGCACGAACGCCTCCCGGCTGATATACTGGTTGATGCCGCCGCAGGAGTCGCTAAGACTCCTCGCTGTGCGGTACATACAGCAGCTATCGCCGAAATACGGCTGTGAGATATTCACATAGATGCATGTGCCGTTCTCCCATTGGCCGTGCAGACCTACTTCACCGGCCACGGCAATGCCGCCGGCACAGGTGTTGATACGAAAATCGGAGAATCCCAAGTCCTTGGCAAGCGTGCGCAAAAAGACGCGGCTTTTGCCCAGAAACAATTTTTTTGCTCCGGCAGGATGCCGGCCCTCCGGGTCGCCGTAGATATAGGAAAGATCCTGCGCGGCCAGTTCGGCGATCCTCGCCATATTCTTCTTTTGAGATTGTACTGACATAAATGCACTCCTCCTTGTAAAATAAAAAAGGAGCCGTGCTATACCGGGCTCCTTGGGTGTACCGCATTAAGCGGCTTTCTGTAACATTTGGTCTCTTCTGCGGACGAACTCGACCGACTGGGTGTAGTACACTCCGTCGCGGGCCTCCGGCATGGGGAGGAAAAAGCGTTTGCCGACGGATCGCTTTGGGAAAAATCGGCCGTCCAAAACAACGCCGTGATGCTTCCATTCCAATACCGAGGCTCTGCCGTTCCGGATGGTCGTCTTTCGCCTTGTGAAAATGATCTCCTCCATGGCAGTCACGCTGCCTTTTTCGTAATTTCCATATCCCCCGTTGGGGTCACGGTAAACACCGGGGCGTTCTCCTCCGGAGTGCCCGGAAGGATCTTCAGCGTAAAGCCAGCGTCGCGCAGTAGGTCGAAAAGCGCGATAAAGCGCATTTTCTCCATATCATAGGGCGGCTCACGGCCCGGCTGTTCCGTTTGGCCGGGGTTCTCCGAAGCCAGAGTTTCGGCCTGTGCGGGCTGACCGCTGCGCTCCGGTTCGTCTGCCTCCTCGATCTGCACATAGTCCGCATCCATGACCTCGCCGGCCGTGGAGCTTTCCTGCGCGGGGCGTTCTCCGAAAAGGGAGAGCCAAAGGGAGCGAAGAGCAGAGGCGGCCAGCGTTCTCCAGAGGCCTTTATGCTCGGCGGCCAGATTAATCACCTCGTCTGCCACCAACTCAGAGATCTGGCTGGCGGCTACCGTCAGCTTTCCGGTCTGCACAAAGGCGGATTCCAGATAGCAGGAGATCATCATGCTCTCGGAGGCGTGGATGTCGGCGGCATAGGCCCGCTTGGCGGCGATATGCTTGGCAACGATAGAGGTGGATTCCAGCTCATCGGCCACGATCTCGTCTGAGGAAATACTTCCGGCGATGACGATGCCGCTTCCGAGGATGTTTTTTGCCCGCAGGGCGTTCTCCACAACGAGGCAGCCCTTGACGACAACGGTATCGGTTTCAAGGGTTTCATACTGGACGGTAGTGTTTTTCGGGACATACAGCTTTTTCATTTGAAACGCACTCCTTTTATTGTTGTAAATCATGTGATTTGTGCTTATGCGCTCTTCTCGGAAATCTGGGTTCGGATATGAATGGCGCAGGAATTGCAGCTGGCCTGAATGCGCTTGCAGGGCTGCAGTTTGAGATTCCCAATCGCGTAGCCGCCGCAGAGGGGACAGTCAAAGTCAAAATTGCCGTCCCGCCCACCGGAGGCCGCAATAGCCTGCCGGAGGAAAATATGCTCTTTCCCGTTCATGCCGCCCTCCTTGGCCGCTGGACGACTGTGGGCCGCACATGGATGTTCTTGGTAGAAAAAGCGGCTTGATGCACGCTGTTGCTGCCTAAAACAACGATGTTATAGACAAGGCAGACAACGGTAGTGGCAGCAACAAGGTTTGCAACGATAGCCTGCGGCGCCGATATGGCGGCCTCGGCACAGGACAGCTCGCTGGGGAACTTGTCCGTTTCGTCTAAAATCTCCGGGTAGACGGCGGCCACGGGCTTAAGCTCGGTGCGGCCACGACGGCGGACGCCGCAGACCACTTGGCCGGAAAATTCGCCGTTGCCGCTGTCGATGTAGATAAGGTCTTTTGCCTTTGTGAATACCTCATGGCACATCTTGCGGGAACGGTTGTTATCCACAGCTCCGATCAAAATCACCAGCTCGGGCTGCTCGTTTACCTCATATTCGCCGGTTTCCTCGTTAAGGATCGGCGGCCCGACGATAAACTTTTCCGGCTGCACCAACTGCGCCAATTCCTCGCTGCTTTCAATGAAGCGGGGAATATAGTCCGTCTCAAGCCCAAAAGCGGAGGAATATCGTTCCGCCATGACCTGTGCTTTGTTTTCCCCAAGGTCAGCCTCGATGAAGTTTTGACGCACAAGGTTCTTTTCCTCTACGATGTCGCCGTCGCAGAGCACCACGCGTACCTTTCTTCCCAGCGTTCGCAGCAGGCGGTAGAGGTGCGGGGCGATATATCCGCCTGTGCCTCCGGCGCCGATGATGACCACCTTGATGGGCTGCTCTTTTCGGAACCTCATAGAAGACACACCCCGCTTTCCGCGCATTGCTGGCTGGCGATCCGCTCAAGCCACGCTTCGGGGAAACCGTCGTCGCAGCAGGGGCGTTCTATGACGCTCTCGGGCGCAACAGGCCAGAAGGTGCCGCCGTTGCAGATGCGCACGGCGATCTCCGGGTAAAATTGATCCAGACGGCCAACGACGATATACAGGCGGTTGCCCTGCTCGTCGGCGTCATCCGTCTTGGAAAAGACCGCTGCCATAGTGTTGTGGGAATGGATGTCGGCATAGTGGATGAAGCGGGAGGTATCATAGAGATAATCCTCCACAACGATTTCTTCCACGGAGGTCGCCGTCACCTTTTGCTGTGGGATGTAGGTGAAAAAGCACTTTTCTTCCTTATCCCAGTAGATGTAGGCCAGCGCCTCCTTGACGCCGCCAAAATTGCCCTTAACACACAGGTGGCGAAACAGGGCGATGATCTCCCGGATCTGCTCGTAGGGAATCAAAGGCAAGGCCGGGATAAACCCGGCCTCCACCTTATCAAAGGAAAGCGTGTTGGAAGTGGGGGTAATGAACTGCCCCTGCTCCGTTTTCCGCAGTTCATACATCTGACCATCCCGGGACGGGATAAAGCAGATCACCTTGTCCGACGCCCGCGCGTCCTCAACGGTAGGGAATACTCCCTTGTAGGATGCGCTCATGCGGCCCTTGGACTTGGCGGTCACACGGGGAGTCACGATGCACTTGGGGGATTTGTCCTTGGACTTCTTCAAGGCGTCCACAAACTCCTTGGACGCCTCGATCTCCTTCTTCAGATCGTAGATGACCTTTTTCTTGGGGTCGGCCACCTGCTTGACGATCTTCCCGTAGGTCATGCTCCAAGACACCTTGCTTCCGTCCGCAAACTCGGGGAAGTCGCTCTCCTTTGCGGCACGGAGACCCTCAAAGGTAAGCTTGGGATCGGTAATCTCCTCCTCGGCGGTGGAGAACTTGAAAATAGGCGGCTGAGCGAAGATGGGTGCGGCAGCCTTTCGGGTGTCTGCATCCTCCTGCTTCTGCATCGCCATCTCCAGCAGATTGCCGGCAGGCTGTGCGGCAGCCTGTGTTTCGGTCTGTGCGTTGACAGCCATTGGCTCGGCCGGCTTTTCCACAGGAGCGGGCTCCGGCGCTTTCACTTCCACGGGGGTGTCCGCAGGGGGCGCCGTCTGTTCAGCGCTTTCCTCCTCGTCGGCGGCAAAGGGGTTAAAGCCCGGTGTGCTGCCGAGATCGAAGAAAGCGCTTTCGCCCTCCTCTGGGAAGCTGAACAGGTTGTTGGGGTCATTCATGTGGTTTTCTCCTTTCATTTTTGGTGTTAAACGCAAAAAAACCGCAATCGCCGGTGAAACGGCAATTACGGTTTTTTGAGTTTATTCAGTTGGATTTAGGCTGTTGTCGGTGTCGCGGGGGCATGGAA
>Ga0129308_1002373_pt1 | contig 16144 bp, 11 predicted proteins | sample L827metagenome_FD_94440 | JGI IMG/M metagenome (GOLD analysis project Ga0129308, IMG submission 94440) | Ring-tailed lemur group fecal microbial communities from Wisconsin, USA - L827 metagenome | ecosystem: Host-associated > Mammals > Digestive system > Large intestine > Fecal | place: USA...
AAAAAGAAGTTCAAGAAACATTGAAAGCATTGACCCTTGTAAAACAAGAGTTAGGCGTTCATACAGTTTTAGGTGTTTCTAATGTTTCTTTTGGTTTACCTAATCGTCCTTTATTAAATCGAACATTTTTAGCTCTAGCAATGCAGTCAGGTTTAGATTTACCAATCATTAATCCATTAGATAGTGAATTAATGAGTACGATCGATGCTTATAATGTTTTATTTAATTTTGATAAAGAAAGTACGCATTACATTGCAAAACAATCTCAAGTGAAAAGCATAAAACCAGTTTCACAAACAAGCTTCTCTTTAGAAGAAATGATCATTCATGGTTTAAAAGAAGAAGTCAAAGATAAAACAAGAGAAGTTTTAAAAGAAAAAGATGCTATGACGATCATTAATGAAATGATTATTCCCGCTTTAAATCAAGTTGGGAAAGATTATGAATTGAATAAAATCTTTTTACCTCAATTAATTCAATCAGCGGAAACAACAAAAGCAGCATTTGAAGTTGTGAAATCAACATTCAGTGTCAACAGTCAAAACAAAGGTCCTATTTTAATGTGTACAGTTGAAGGTGATATTCATGATATTGGTAAAAATATCGTAAAAATTGTTTTAGAAAGCTATGGTTATCAAGTTATTGATCTTGGAAAAGATGTGAAAGTAGAAAAAGTTGTTGAAGCTTATCATCAATATCAGCCTTTGATGATTGGTTTGAGTGCTTTAATGACAACAACAGTTGTCAATATGAAAAGAACGATTGAAGCTTTGCATGAGGCTGATTGTCAATGTCCTATTTGGGTAGGTGGAGCTGTATTGACACAAGAAATTGCTGATGAAATAGGTGCTGATTATTATAGTGAAGATGCTATGGCATCAGTTCATTTGTTAAATAAGGTTCTTGCATGAGTCAAAATATAAAAGCTCATATTTTAGCTTTTTTAAGCAGTGTCATATGGGGAACGACTTTTATTTCTTCTAAAACTTTATTAAGTCATTTTTCACCTGTAGAATTATTATTCATGCGTTTTGTTTTTGGTGGTATAACATTATTTGCTTTATATCCTAAAATATTTAAGTTTCAAAGTTTAACAGATGAAATATATTTTGCTTTAGCTGGTTTTACAGGAATTACTTTATATTATTTATTAGAAAATGTTGCATTAACATATACTTTAGCTTCAAATATAGGAGTGATTATTTCGATTGCTCCTTTCTTTAGTGCAATCATTGCTCATTTTTTCATCAAAGATGAAACTTTACATCCTCGATTTTTTCTAGGGTTTATTGTTTCAATGATTGGTGTATGTTTGATCAGTTTTAATGGCAGTACGGTTTTAAAACTGAATCCGTTAGGTGATTTTTTAACAGTTGTTGCTGCTTTTGTTTGGGCATTGTATTCATACTTTGTCAAAAAGATCAGCCAACAGTATCATGTGATTCAAGCAACAAGAAGAATGTTTGAATATGGCATTTTATTTATGCTTCCGATTGTTTTATTCACTCATACACCTATTCGAATTCATCAAATCTTTTCATCACAATATATTGCACATTTTCTTTTCCTAAGCATTGGTGCTTCAGCCATTTGTTTTGCGATATGGAATTGGGCGGTAGAAATCTTAGGAACTGTGAAAACAAGTTTATATATTTATTTAGTTCCAGTGATCACAGTTATTGCTTCAGTGATTTTTCTTAAAGAACCAATCACTTTGATGTCAGCAATAGGAACAGTTTTAACATTATCAGGATTGATATTTTCTGCTAAAGATTAAGAACATATAATATTTTTATATCATAGGATTTTTGCCTATGATTTTTTATTTTATGATATAATAAGAGTGGTGATATAATGAAATTAGAATTATTAGAATATGTGAATAAAGATCTTCCAAAAGGCTTTGATCCTTATTGGATCTATATCATAATCGTCAAAGATAAAGAAGTAGGAAGAATTGTTTTTAGGGAAGGAAATGATCAGCAGCGTTACTATGATGGTCATATAGGTTATCATATTGAAGAGGAATATAGAGGACATCATTACGGTTATCAAGCTTGTTTGTTATTAAAGGAAAAAATCAATAAAGATCATGTCATTATAACTTGTGATCCAGCAAATACAGCATCAAAGAAGATTATTGAGAAATTAGGTTGTGAATTGATAGAAAGAAAAACGATCCCACATGAATTAAAAAATGTTTTTACAAAAGAAGAAAAGGAAAAATTGATTTATCAATGGAGGTTAAAATGAAATTTGTACATATCGCTGATTTACATTTAGGCAAAGTCATTCATCAATATTCATTATTGTCTATTCAAAAACAATTATTAAATGATTTATTAGATTATATGAGTCAAGAAAAGATCAAAGTATTAGTTATCGCAGGTGATGTTTATGATCGTTCCATTCCTCCACAAGAAGCAGTCAGTCTTTTAGATGAGTTTTTAAGTCGTGCGATTCTTGATGAAAAAATTACAGTATTCATGATTTCAGGTAACCATGATAGTCATGAACGATTAAATTTTGCAAGCTCATTACTAAAAAGACAAGGACTCTATATTGAAACAAAAGTCAAAGAAAAAATGACACCAATCATTATTGATAATGTTTCTTTTTATTTATTGCCTTTTTTTAAACCGACTGTTATCAAAGAATTATATCAGGAGGATATTTCAACATATCAAGATGCATTACAAACATATTTAAAACATCAAAATATTGATCAAAGTAAGAAAAATATTTTGATAACACATCAGTTCGTAGGAAAAAATAGTATCACTAGTGAAAGTGAAATGACAATCAGTGTAGGTGGCAGTGAAATTGTTGATGTGTCATTGTTTGATGACTTTGATTATGTTGCTTTAGGGCATTTACATACTCCTCAAAAAGTTTCTAGAGAAACAATACGATATAGTGGTTCTTTAATGCGTTATTCTTTTGATGAAGTTAAACAGAATAAATCCATAACCATCGTTGATACAAATGATTTTTCTCTATCTTTTTATTCATTAAAGCCATCTATGGATATTTGTCAGTATCAGGGAACATATGAAGAGTGTATGAAAGAAGATTTTATTGATAAAAAAGATGATCTCATTTCATTACAATTATTAGATAAACAAATTGTGCCTCATGCAATAGAGCATTTAAGAGAACTTTATCCTCATTTATTACAAATATCATATCCTTATTTTTTACAAAATAATCAAATCATTAAAGGACATATAACCCATGTAGAAACGATGGAAATACCTGAATTATTTCATAAATTTTATCAATATGTCATGAATGAACAGTTAGATGAAGAATTAGAAAAAATCATTATAGAACAGCTAGATGAAAGAAGGGAAGAAGATGAAACTATTACATCTTAAAATGAAAGCTTTTTTAGCTTATAAAGATGAAATTAGTATTGATTTTGATCAATTCAATGAAGGATTATATCTCATTAGTGGACCTACTGGAAGTGGGAAAACAGCGATATTTGATGCAATAGTGTTTGCTTTATATGGACAATCCAGTGGTCAAAGAAATAGTCAAAGTTTAAGAAGTGACTATGCTGAAAATAGGGAAGAAACTTACGTCGAGTTAGTATTTGAAATATTAGGTCAAAGATATATGATCAAAAGAACACCTGCTTATAAAAGAGAAGGATACAAGACTTTAAAACAAGCCCACGCTATTTTAAAAATGAATGATACATATATTGAAGGGGTCAAAGAAGTCAATCAAAAAGTGATTGAAATACTTGGAATCAATTATGAGCAATTTAAACAAATCGTGATGATTTCTCAAGGTGAGTTCACTCGTTTGATCTATGCGAGCAGTGAAGATAGAGAAAAGGTATTAAGACGTATTTTTAATACATATTCTTTATTAGATTTAGAAAAGAATTTAAAAGAAAAAGTAAGATCCTATAAGGAACAATATGAACTATCAGAACATATTCTATCATCTTCTTTACAAATGCTTGAGTTAGATGAAAAAATTATATCTTTTCATCCTAAGGTTCTCAAAACAATAGAAAAAGATATTGATCTAAAAAAGCAAGAAAAGAAGGAACTTGAAAAACAATATCAAGATATAGAGCAACTCTATTTAAATCAATCTCAAGATTATATGAAAAAAACATTGATTAATGAAAAAATCAAAGAATTAGATCAATATCATCAACAATATAATGCTTTACTTCAAAAAGATGCTGAAATGACAAAGATGAAAAATGATATTCAACAATTACAGAATATCCAGCAAAATGCTGATTTTATTATTTCCTACAGAATGAAAAAACAACAATATCAACAAGATCAAAAAGCATATCATGATAGTCTTGAACAAAAAGAGAGAATAGTCAAAGAATATCATCAACAAAAAGAAGCATATTCATCAATAGCTGTCATAAGACAGGAAAAAGAAAAAATTTCATTAAAAATCAATGAACTTAAACAAAATATTGAAAGACGAGAAAGATATTTAGAGTATAAAAAAAGATATGATCATGAAAAAATCATATTAGATGATATAGAAAAACAATATCAGCAATTATTAAAACAAAAAGAAAAACAGCAGGCAAGAATGCAAAGAGATCAAGAAAAGGTCGATAAGTTGCCCGATTTATTGATAGAATTAAAAGACATGGATCAAATGGTCCAAAATGTGAATGAAAAAAGAATACTTATTCATGAACTTAGTGAACTCTATGATCATCTTCAAGATGAACAAGAAAAACATTATACCCTTTCTAATGCGTACAATGAAGCGACAAAAAAATACAATAAAGCTTTTGAAAATTATCATTATCAAGATGAATTATACAAAAGACAACAGGCTGGTATTTTAGCATTAGAGTTAAAAGAAAACGAACCTTGTCCAGTATGTGGTTCTTTACATCACCCTCATATAGCACAAATAAGCGGTCATGTATTATCAGCCAGTCAATTACAGGAATTATCCAAAAAGTTAAGTCAATTACTGAGAGAAAAAGATGATGCTTACCAGCAAGTCGTATTACAAAACGAAGCAAAAACACAGGCATTAACACAATTATCATTATTGAAAAAACAGCTTCATATTGAAGGAGAATTGAATAAACGTGTGTTTATTGAACAACTTTCATTTATTACGAGTGTGATCGAAGAAAGAAAAAAGAAGTATCAGAAATTACATGAAGAAGCTGAATATTTGAGAAAATTGAAAGCTTCATTAGAAAGAGATCAAACTGTTGTTAAACAAAGAGATCAGCAAATAGAAAGACTATTTAAGCAAATGGAAGAAAAAAGAAGTGATATAGTCTATTTAAATGGTCAGATGAAAGAATATGATCAGGGCTTGGTCAATAATGATTTACATCAGGAGTATCAAAAAAACATTGATCAGTATCAGCATTTAGATAAAAAAATTAATGATATAGAAAATCAATATCATCAAATAGAAAAAGAAATGATTGCGATGAATAAACAACTTGAATATTACCAAAATAATATTCAAGTTCAACAAAAGGAATTAGCTATACAAGATCAACAATATTTAGATTATATTAAAACATATTTTAAAGATGAAGAAACTTTTTTGAAATACTATAAGATACTAAATCAAAAAGCAAAGAAAGAAAAAGATTATCAAGATTATTTATTAGAAAAAGAAAAAATGATGACACATATTCAAATGCTGGAAAAAGAAGTGAAAGATGAAAAATATCATGATTTAGCAAGTTTAAAAACAAATGTAGAGAAATTAAAAGAAGAAAAAGATCAGCTTCAAAATAAATACCAACAATTGAAGATAAAGATAGAAAATAATCAAAAAGTTTTCAAAACAATACAAAAAGAATACAAAAACAATCAGAAAGTATTGAAAAACTATCAACAGTATTTACATTTAAGTGATATGACTTCAGGAAAAAATGCTTTAAAAATATCATTTGAAAGATATGTTTTATCGTTTTATTTTGAAAACATATTGCAGTATGCAAATATTGAATTTTCTACCATGACACAGGGCAGGTATCAATTGATGAGAAAAACGGAAGTAAAAGGAAATAGTAAACAAGGGTTAGATTTAAGTATCCTTGATTATGAAACAGGAATTCAAAGAGATATTCAATCTTTATCCGGTGGTGAGTCATTTAAAGCTGCATTGTCATTGGCTTTAGGATTATCATCTATGATCCAAAGTTATGTTGGGGGCATTGAATTAAATACTTTATTTATTGATGAAGGTTTTGGAACATTAGATGAAGAGTCATTAAATCAGGCGATAGAAGTTTTAATGCGTTTGAAAGATCATCATAAGATGATAGGGATCATATCACATATTAATGAATTGAAAGAAAAAATTGAGGATAAGATCATTGTTACAAAAGGACAACAAGGAAGTCATTTAAAAATTGAATTTCATAATTGATATTTTAAAATATCAGAATAAATGATAAAATATATAAGTCGGGGGAGGTGAAGATATGTTTATTAAAGCAAGTGAAGTGAATCGCATTTTAACCGATAATAAGAATAAGCGTATGGCACCTCTTTTAAAAATGGAAGAGCTTGTAGAAAGTATACGCATATTCTTTAATATGCAAAAGAGATGGTATATTATTCATGCTTCTATCAATCATAATGGTTATGAAAATCGAACAGTCATTAAAGTCAATGAAAATGGGGAAATCGTTTATTTTTCATGTTCTTGTCCATATTGTTTTAGTCATAGTGCCTGCGCTCATGTTGGAATGTTAGCTTTATATTTTTCTTCTCATGAAGTTTATGATGGTTTTGAATATCATAATAATTTAGAGGAAGTCAGACAGCGTCAATTTCTTCAATTACAAAGACGACGTGAAATAGAATTATTGAACAAACGTATGGACGATACAAATATGTTCATCAATCAGCTTAAAAATGAGCATTTAAGAGATATGTATGATCATATTGTTGAACAAAACTATTATATTACGACACAGGTCAATATTGATGCTATTCATGATCGTTTTTATCATCAGTATTTATTGACGCTGGATTATAAAGTTGGTAATGAAAAGAAGTATGTGATTAAGAATATTGGTGATTTTTTAGAACATATAGAAAATAAAGATAATGTGAAGTATGGCAAAAATTTAGAATTTATTCATACATTAAAAGCTTTTGATGATAATAGTCAAGAAGTCATTAGTTTTATGAAAAAACAGGCAGATGTGTTTTATCAAACACATTTTATCAAACCGACAAGAAATTTAAGTGTTTCTACTGAAGATTTTGATGAATTTTTTGATTGTTATAGTCGTATGCCAAAAGAATTTTGTTCATTAGATTTTTATGAACAAGAATATGTCGTTAAACTCAAATTAACGGATCAAAAAGATTATTTTATTTTAAGTTTAAATGAGTTTTTTGAAGAGAAGAAAATCATTCTTTCAACGAAACATTTATATCAGTTTACTGATACGTCTATGACGAGGCTGATATTAGATGAATATGGCAAATGTGCACTTCTTTTAAAGAAACTCAATGAAGAAGATTTATTGATTAAAAAAGAAGATTTTCAATCTTTTTATAAATATGTTTTAAGTGATATTGAGGAATATATTTCAATATCTAATCATGAAGTATTATCAATGTTAGAACAAGAAGAAGGAATTTCTTTATATGGTGATGTTGATGATGACGATGCTATCGTATTTCAATTAGAATATTATTATAGTGATTATATGTGTTATGGTTTTGATCCAGATAATCGTAATATTTCTAAAACAGCGGATATGATAGAAGCATTTATTCAACATTATGCAACAGATATTATTGATGATAAGATTTATTTTGATGATGAAGAAAAACTTTATGCTTTTATGAAAGAAGGTTTACCTTATTTATCATCTTATTGTCAAATTTTTGTCAGTGAAGCTTTAAATCAGATTGGAACAAGTCATTCGACTTCAATTAATGTCGGAGTAAGTATTGAAAATAATTTATTGGAAATTGAAGTTGATAGCCTAGATATTAACCAAGATGAAATTTATCAGGTTTTAGCATCTTTGCGTAAGAAGAGAAAATTCCATCGTTTAAAAAATGGTAAATTGATTTATTTGGATTCACCAGAATTAAATGAACTCAATGAATTGACAAATACTTTACACTTATCTTCGAGTGATTTTGAAAATGGTAAAATTGAAATGCCAATGTATCGTCTTTTTGAATGTGAAGCATTTTCTAAAGAAAATCAGGCTTTAAATTATGATCGTAAAGAAAGTGTTACTGAATTTTTAAATAAATTTAGTCATGCTGATATTCATTTTGATATACCAGAAAATTATGATCATATTTTAAGAGATTATCAAAAAGATGGTTATCAATGGTTAAAGCTTATTGCTTATTATGGTTTTGGTGGTATTTTAGCTGATGATATGGGACTTGGAAAAACTTTGCAAATGATAGCTTATTTAGATAGTGAAAGAAAAGCAGAGCGAACAAATATCGTTATCACACCAGCCTCTTTATTATTGAACTGGGAAGATGAAATACATAAGTTCTCTCAAGAGTTGAAATGTTTACCGATTTATGGAAGTAAAAATGAAAGAAATGAATTGATTAAACAAATAGATGATTATGATGTCGTTATTACTTCTTATGATTATATAAGAAGAGATATTGATTTATATGAAAATAAGCATTTTTATACAATTGTTTTAGACGAAGCACAATATATTAAAAATCAAAAAACCAAGAATGCTATTTGTGTCAAGAAATTAAAAGGGGAACATCGCTTTGCATTGACCGGAACACCAATTGAAAATTCATTAGCTGAACTTTGGTCGATCTTTGATTTCTTGATGCCGCATTATTTATACAATTATAGCTATTTTGCTGCTCACTATGAAAAACCAATTGTCAAGTTCCAAGACGAAAAACGTCAATCAAGATTACAAAATATGACTTCGCCTTTCTTGCTTAGAAGAAATAAGGCTGTTGTATTAAAAGAATTACCACCAAAGATTGAAAAGACCTTAACATTTACTTTTAATGAACATGAAAAGAATTTATATTATGCTAATCTTGTTCAAATCAATAAAGAACTTGCAAAGAAATTAAAAATAGAAACAAATCAACGTTTTGAAATCCTTGCAATGTTAACAAAATTAAGACAACTTTGTTTAGATCCTCGTCTTGTTTATGAAGATGAAGAAGAACCTTCATCAAAGATCAAAGGTTGTGTTGAATTATTACATTCGTTAAAAGACAACCATAAGAAAGTATTATTGTTTTCTTCCTTCACTTCAGTATTGGATTTATTAGCTCAAAAGTTAAAGGAAGAACATATTTCATACTATATGTTAACAGGACAAAATACCAAAGAAGAAAGACAGAAATTAGTGAGTCAATTCCAAAATGATCATACAGATGTTTTTCTTATTTCATTAAAAGCTGGGGGAACTGGTTTAAATTTAACAGCGGCTGAAGCAGTCATTCACTTTGATCCTTGGTGGAATATGTCCGCTCAAAATCAAGCGACGGATAGAGCTTATCGTATCGGTCAAAATAAATCAGTTCAAGTTTTTAGTTTGATTATGAAAGATAGTATTGAAGAAAAAATTCAAAAATTACAGGAATTAAAGAAAAATCTTGCTGATACATTTATTGAAGATGGCAAATCTACTATTCAAAATATGTCTATGGACGAAATACTATCATTATTTGATGAGTAGGAGGAAGTATGAGATTATATGTAGTAAGACATGGTGAAACAACTTATAATGTAGAAAATAGAATATGCGGTATAAGTAATGTTGAACTTACGGATAAAGGCAGAAAGCAAGCCTTTGAAGCAGGAAAGAAACTGAAAGATATTCATTTTGATCATGTTTATGTTTCACCTTTAAAAAGAGCAATCGATACAGCAAATTTATTAACGAAGGGTCAATATTCTTTTCATATCGATAAAAGAATCGAAGAAATTAATTTTGGTATTTTTGAAGGTATGCCTAGAGATACAAAAGCTTTTCAAGAAACAAAGTATCATTTAGGAATGCGTTATGTTCAAGGTGAAACATTTTTAGAAGTTATTCATCGAGTTTACTCATTTTTAGATGAAATCAAAGAAAGTGATGATGAAAATGTTTTGATTGTTTGTCATGGTGGTATCATTAGAGCCATTCATTCTTATTTTTATGATATGAGTAATGATGATTTTTATCATTTTACAACAGAAAACTGTGCAATTTTAGAATATGTTTTAAAATAATGATTATTTTTAAATTATGCAATGTCTTTTTTCAACGGTCTATGATACAATAAATGTAGAGTTATCAAAGAGTGAAAGGAGATTATTTTGATATGAAAATTTTATTATGTTGTAAAGCTGGTGTTACTTCTAATATGTTTGCTTCAGCTTTGAAAGATGAAGCTGCAAAGAAAGATATGGAAATTATTGTTTGGGCTGCTGCTGAAACAGCTGTTGAATACTCTATTGAACAAGCTGATATAGTTTTAGTTACTCCTCAACTTACAAGTTCATTAAGAAGATTAGAAGGACTTGCAACAGCAGGAACACCTGTTATTTTAATCAGTGAAGATGATTTTAGAACTTTCAATGCGAAAAAAGTATTAGATGATGCCTTAGAAAAACTATAATAATAAAGTGAGTCAACGATCTTATTCAATGACTCACTTTTAAAATATCACAAAAAACATCATTTAATTTTTGATAATCATTCTTTTGATGAGGTAGAGTGACGTTTTTAAGAAAACTGATACTATTTTCAATATATTGATCTAATTCAGTTATTCTATTGATTATTGTTGTTTCATTGGCTTGATTTTTTTCTTTCAATAATTGATGAATAATAGGACTTAGTTGACCAAAATCAAATTCTTGAAATAAAACGGGAGGCGGACTTTGATGCTCCACAATATAAAGACTGCAAAATATTGATCTTAATACATAGAAGTATTTTTTAAGCTTTACTTCTTCTTTCATTGAATGATCATCTTTTTTAGCGATATTTAAGTAATGGTATAAAGATTTTTGAGGATCAAAATATTGCAGCATGATTTTTTCTACTTGTTGCCATTCATCACTTTTTTTATAGATGATGGGGGAAAAGGACCATTCAAACAATGTGGGATTAGATTTATATAATAAATGTAATGCTTTAGAAAGATCCCAGCCATTAATATCATAGACATCATCTAATTGCCATTCAATAACATCACTTGTTTTTTCAAGACGTAAATAATCTTTTAACTTTCTTACGTAAATAAATCTAACATCATAATCACTATCCTTACTTTCAAAACCCCATGCTCGACTACCTGATTCAACTGCAAGAATGATTTTTACATTTTCTTTTTCTTCGATTTCTTTAAGTTTTAATAAGATTTTTTCTCTCATTTAATCACCTGCTTTATAATTATAAATTGGTTTAATGATTTTAATAATATCAACAGTAGAAGTAATATGTTTGGTAATTTCTTCCATTGATTTATAAGCAAATGGACTTTCATCTAATGTTTTCATATTGACAGATGTGCTATATATACCTTCCATTGCTTTTTGAAAATCTTGTAAAGCAATTGCACTCTTTGCCTGTGTACGGCTCATGATTCTTCCAGCACCATGAGGTGCAGAATGATTCCAATCTTTATTTCCCTTGCCTTTACATATCAAGCTGCCATCTCTCATATTGATAGGAATTAATAAAATTTCATCTTTTCTAGCAGAAACGGCTCCTTTTCTAATAATGTTATGTTCAAGATCGATATAATTATGAATTGTTTCAAAATATTCATGATCTTCTAAATTTTGATCAAACATATGTTGAAGGATAATATCAGCCATTGATTTCCTATTCAAGGAAGCATATTTTTGACAAATAGCCATATCGTGTAAATATTTTTCTCTATATTCACCAGTCAAATAACATAAATGGTGAGGCAAAGAAATTTCTTTTGCTTTAAAGTTCTGATGTAATTGTTGAAGGGCTTGTTGAATTTCCTGTTTTCTTCCTGCTTTTTTGTATTCATCAATAATAGCTTGTTGTTGTTTTAATAATTCATCTTTTCCTGCCATTAATGAAACAGCAAGTTTTTGATAATGATCAGCAACTTGTTTTCCTAAATTTCTACTTCCACTATGAATAATAAGATATTGATTTTGATCATCATCTTGATCGATTTCAATAAAATGATTACCTCCACCCAGTGTTCCAATACTTCTTTCAAGTCTTTTTGTATCTTTTAAATCTCGATAACAATATAAATCTTTAAGTTCATCAAAATGAATCATTCTTTCTTGATGCACAGCTTTTCCAGAAGGAATATATTGATGAATAATTTGATCTAATTTTTCTAAAGAAAAATCTCTTGTTTTAAGTTTAACTGTTAACATTCCACAACCTATATCAACCCCTACGATGTTAGGGATCACTTTATCTTTGAAATCAGCGGTAAAGCCAATGACACAACCTTTACCGCTATGTACATCACTCATAATAGCTATTGAACAGCCTTCACTTAATTTTTGATCACAAATTTCTTGTATCTGTTGAATAGCTTTTTCATCTATGATGGAAGCATATACTCTTGCAGTTGCATATTTTCCTTTGATTTCTAACATTTTTCTTCTCCTAATCTATATCAATAATTTTGTTTAATTGTGAAAGTAAATTAGATTGACTGTTTACACTAATTTCTCCAACATTTTGACAAATTCTTTCTAAATATTCTAATTGTTTTAATTTATAAAGTGTCTTATTTTCTTCCATAAGTCTTGCTGTATTTAAAAGTGATCTTGTTGATGCTACTTCCTCTCTACGAGTAATGACATTTGCCTGTGCTTTCTTTTGAGCGATTAAAACAGTATTCATAATATTTCTGACTTCACCAGGAAGAATAATATCTTTAATACCAGCTGAAATGACTTCGATATAAAATGCTCTCGCTTTCTTTTTGAAAACTTCTGTAATTTCATCTGCAATCGTATCTTTATTTTCTAAGATTTCATCAATTTTATATTTACCGATATATTCTCTTAAAACAAGTTGTGCCATAATATATAATTGATCTTTGTAATCATTGATCTCACTAAAGACTTTGATATAGTCAATGATCTTATATTGACATACAAAATTAATTCTTAATGTTACCTTATCTTGAGTGAGGATTTCCTGACCGCTGATTTCTAACTGATTAACTCTTGTATCAATGATCGTAACATCAATTTTTGTTTCACTTTTCCAAAAATAATATGTTCCATTATCTAAGATTTCAATAAACTGATTATTAAAATATAACAATGCTTTTTGATATTTTAAAACCTCAATTTTCATAAAATACTTTTTATCAATTTGTTCAAAAATATATTTTGGAATACTTTCATCAACATAGGGATTTTGAATATCTACATCAATAAATTCATTGTTACGATGATTTGTAAAAAAAATATATTGATTTGAAGCTAAGATTTGATAAAATTTTCCATTGATAAATCTTAATGAAAGCATATGGTCTTTCACTTGTTTTTGAAGTGTTGATTGTCTTAAATTTTTATCTTTCAATAAAACATCTGATGAGGCCATTGATGAAACAACAGCTTCATCTAATGATAAGACTTCAATTTCACTATTGATAAACGTATGATACTTACCAGGATTTAACATCTTTACAAATTGCCCATTTTTAAATAATAAACCTCTTTGATTTTCATTAATAATTGTTTTCATCATTGACCTCCTTGTATCACAATACATTTCATACGGCCCATCATTGAGTTTATTTGTAATATTATCGGAAGTCAAACTTTGGATCATATTCAAGATAAACGGTATCCTCATAGGACAAGGTATAAAATGTATATATGTGATATTTTTTCTTTCTTTCATCTAACTCATAAAATATTTAATTATTTATAGGAATCGAACCTACCAAACCATTAAGGATTTGAACCTTGACAAGATTTGTTGCCTATCGTAATAAAACTTAGCATACGTTTTGGTACACCTCACGCACTGTTATGATTGACACATGAACAAAAGAATTATTACATTTATAGAATACATAAAAAATATTATTTTATCATGGAAAAAAAGTTGCGAACTAATGAAGTCCACAACTTTTTTGTCTTATTAATCTTTCTTGAATGAGTTTAATAAAAGAGGTTGGATAGGTTACTTTGATGAATGGACCAAAGGATAATACACGAATGACGAGTTCGGTTTCATCATTTTCATCATAATAAAGTTTGAGTTGATATTTTTGATGATCTAAAGAGATAGCTTCTTTTTGAAAGTGAGCAAAATGAAGCATTGCTCTTTCTAACGCATTTCTTTCATCAATGAGTTCTAAGATGATATACTTTGTTTTTTTAAGTGTTTTATGATATTGACTTGTTTCATTCATAAGAGTGCATTGTTTTATTCCAGCAATATTTAATGTTTTTGCCCAATGACAGCCTTCAATCAACACCCTGAATTTATCATCTTTAAAAGAATATTCTATTTTATAAGGTACACAGCGAATATCCATTTCATTACCTTTTTGACTAAGATAGTGAACTTGGACATATTTTTTTGTATGAATGGCTTTTAAAAGTGTTTGAAATATGTTGATATATTGTTCATCTTCATAAGGATCACCATCATTATATTGATCAAAAATAACAAAATCATCAGCTGTAAATAATGGATCTTCATCATCTAAAAAAGAAAAATCAAGCTGAAATAATTTGATTTTAGGATCAAGACTAATAGCTTTTAACCATTGTCTTTCCAGTTGAGTAAGGGGCATACTTGGTATATGTTTGATTGGCGTTTGATAAGATGAATTGATAAGTTGCCACTTTTCTTCCTGTAAAGCAGGAATGATCGTTAAAAAGCTTTCTTTAAAAGAAGAATCTTTAACAATTTGATACATTTTATTTTCATCAAGTTCTCCTAAGATTGCTTCTTTGATGATTTCACTTACACATTCAAAATAACAGCCATAAATTTCATGAAATAACATTGTCTTTCTCCTCGATATTATATATTGCATACATTTTTTCTAAATCACTTTTAAATTGATTTTCGATTGTTCTGTTAGAAAAATTGAAAGATACGATACGACCAATAAATGTTCTGATCCAGGGAATCATTTCTGTTGTATCTAAAACATCAGCTTGAAAACGATAGTGAGTTTCATCAATCTTAATAATTTCACCAATTCTTTTTTCTCTTAAAAGTCGATGATAAATATATTGTTCATGAGGTAATATTTCTAGCACAAATTCTACGTGTTCTAAATGATTGGCTTTAGATAATGCAACACCCCACATATGTTTTTGTAACTCTTTAAATTGCCTTTGATAGAACGTATAGTTTGGGCATTGATTTTTTATAATGACTTTTTCAATATAATCTAAACGAAATGATTTGATTGTTTTGAGCGAATAATAATATCCTAATAAATATCTTCTGCCATTTTGCGTACTAACATAGATTTTTAAAGGGACAACGAGATGTTTCTTTTGATAATATTGAAGTATAACATCTTTTTGTTGACGCATAGCAATGAAAATCGTATATAAGATTTCACTATCGAGAACAGGAGTTATATAATGATGTTTAAAAGAAAAAAGGGAATGAGCTGAATGTTCTAAATAATAACCAATGACACCTAATAAAGCATATTCACTAAAAAAGTGAAGAGCATCTTGATATTCATTGAAATCAATACTATAACTGCGATAATAATAAAGCTGTTTTCCTTCTTTGTAAGAAATCAATAAACCTAAATCAACATATTCTTTTAATTTCTTTCTTATCGTTGATTCATCTAATAACACAGGTTTTTGAAAATAAGTCAGATATTCATTATCAATGATCTCTATGATTTGTTGTAATGTTAATTTGATTTGAGGCTCATAAAGAATATCCAATAGAATAAAATGTAAGGTCATATCATTATGAGTAAAACTTTTAGATAAAAAAGCTTTATATAAGGGATTGTGATCAACATTTCTACTATCAATTGATATAAAGACATTTTTACCATGACTTGTTTGGTGAAATCCCATATAATCAGATAAATAGTTTTCAATTCTTCTTCTTTCATTATCATATGAACGTAAGCTTTTTTGAGTATATTGTTCTCTACTTTTAAATCCGTATAAATAGAATTCA
>Ga0129308_1002375_pt1 | contig 16135 bp, 9 predicted proteins | sample L827metagenome_FD_94440 | JGI IMG/M metagenome (GOLD analysis project Ga0129308, IMG submission 94440) | Ring-tailed lemur group fecal microbial communities from Wisconsin, USA - L827 metagenome | ecosystem: Host-associated > Mammals > Digestive system > Large intestine > Fecal | place: USA...
AAGCAGGCCGGCTCCGCCTGCGCCGCACACGACGATGTCGTACTCGTAGTCCCACGTCTCGGGGACCTCGGTCTCGGCTGCCTTGGCAACCATGGTCTTAAGCGTGCCGGTGGAAGCTGCGGTGGCGGCTGCTGCGCCGATACCAGCCATGGCCAGACCGCTGACAAAACCCCTGCGCGTAGTGCTCGTGCTCATACAGACCATCCCTTTGCTCTTGGCCGGTCGCCCGCCTGCAATTGCGGCGAGACGATCGAACTTGGTGTGCGCGTTGCAGCCCGTATGTGCTCGGCTGCGCTGCGCCTTGACAGCTCCGCATACTGGCACCGGGCAAGCAATTGGGGCACCCACCGCGAGGTGGTTGGTGTCAAAGTTTTTTAAGGTGCCTGGTAGATGGCAGTCAAGACCAACTTCTTTGGAAAAAACTGGCGAAGTGGGTGAGTTTCGACTTGGTTACATTTGCTTGCATGAGATTGCGCGGGTCACATACTGACCAGTGACTATCCGCTCGATGGGTGGTGCTCATTTTCCCAACACCACCTTCTGGTGGGTGGCGTTCAGACAAGCCTTGTGCAAAGGGGCGCACAGGCGTTGAAGGGGGTGCGGGACGACTATGAAGGATGGGCTGGGCGCCTCATGCGCGCTACGCATGCGCGAACTGTTCGGCGGCGGCAACATCGCACTCATCGTCGCGCTGGCCCTCTCGTTCACCTCCACCTGGCTCATCAACACGGCGGTCTACCCGCTCACGAGCCCCTTCGCCCCGCAGGCGCAGTACGTGGCGCCCCTCAGCGGCGCAGTGGTGGCGTTTGCCTTCGCGTTTGTCTGCCAGTATCGGCCAGAGCTTTTTACTTCGCGTGGCACTGTCGTCGTGACCATTGTGATGGTCACCGTCATGACGTTGTTGCTCTATGCAAGTGCATTCTGGGCGAATGCGCCCCTTGCAGTTGCGGCCACCTCGCTGCGCTGGGTCGCTTGCATCCTGCGCGACATCGTCCTGGGTTTCGCGCTCATGGGGCTGTCGGGGCCCACGTGCGCAGGCGTGCTTATATGCGGGTATGCCTTGCGCTACGTCCTCGGCCTGGTACTTACCGTCGCGCCGCTTGAAGTAAAGATGGTCGCGTTCGTGCTGTGCTTCCCTGTGGGCCTCATCATGCTCTGGCCGTTTGCGCGCGTCTCGTTCGAGCGCCTACACGCCGCAGGCACCCCGGCCGACCTGAGCGTTACCAACCCCCTGTCGTTTCTCCCCCTTTCCAACCGAATGTTCGTTGCAGTGATGATGTTCCACGCCGCGCTCGGCTTCTCGGTAACGTTTGGCGGATTGGGCACCCTGCTGAGCCCGGTCATCGCGCTGGTTTTCTTTGCCGCGTTGCTCGTCTGCGCCCTTGGCCGCAAAACGCATTCCATCGACGCGCTCTACGAGCTGTCGTTTCTCCTCACGCTGGCGGGGCTGTTGCTCGTGCCGGCCCTGTGCATGGGAGACGCCAGCCTCACCGAGGTCTCGAGTGCGCTGTGCGAGATAAGCTCCTCGCTGTTTGCCCTCGTCATGTGGCTGCTTGTTGCGCGAATCGGCGCGCGCAGCCCCGCAGGTGCCCTGCCCATGCTGTGCATGGTCCGTTCCGCACGAGGGCTCGGAATCGCGCTGGGGCTCGCCAGCGGCATGTTCGCCACGGGGATGGGCCTGCTCGACGAGCTGCGCATAGCCCTGCTTGCTGCGGGTATCGCCTTCGTCTTTGCCGCATTCAATTTCCGGATGGCGCATTCGTTCAGCTTTGACGCAACCGTGCGCAGCGTGCGTCCCCTCAGCGGCGTGCGCGTACTTGCAGAGGCCCCGGGGGCCGTGGCGCGGACGGATGAAAGCGCGGGCGATGGGGGCGCGGCGGGTGAGGCGCGCGAGGCACACGGAATGGGCGCGGGCCACAGGAGCGCGATGGGCAAGACGTGTGGGGCGAACGCGGCGGGCGGCAACATCAGCTGCGGGAGCTCGACGAGCAAAAGCGCGACAGGCGGCAGCATGGGCTGCAGGAACTCTGCGTGCAGGAGCGCGGCGGACGGCAACACGGGCTGCGAGAGTACCGCCGACCGAGACACGATGGCCGCGCATAAGCCCGGCAGCAGGAACCACGTGGCCTTGGGCATACCGGCCGGCAGAGGCGCGGCAGCCGCAAGCGCAATGGGCGGCCGGTTCACGACAGGCGCAGACAGGGCTTCGAATAGCGGCACCGCACAGCAACCCCCGATTACCGACATCGTTTCACGCCTGGACGCCTCTTGTGCACAGCTCGCCCGCGAATACCGCCTCACCTCGCGCGAAACCGACGTGCTGCGCCTGCTGGCACGCGGCCGCAACGCCGCCTACATCCAGCAGGAACTCGCTCTCACGCACAGCACGGTGAAGTCGTACGTCGCCGACGTCTACCGCAAGCTGAACGTTCACTCGCATCAAGAGCTCATCGACTTGGTGGAGCACGAGTAACGCACGTGGCGCAAGGTCGTTCCCCAAAAGGCCCCTTCGCCGGCGTTTTCCGACGATTTGTCCTTAGTCCACAGGGCAAGAACAACACGTCGTATCCGTCCCCTTGCGTCATTCGGGCATCGGGCTTGAATGCCCATCTTCCTAGCTAGCAGGCAGATGACACATCGGATCGTCCCCCTGCGTTATTGGGACATCAGATTTGGGTGCCCATCCACCTATCTAGCAGGCAGATGGCACGGTGTACCCGTCCCGTTGTGTCATTCGGGAAGGTGGTTCTCGTCGGTTGTGGGGATGCCGGCCCGTTTGAAAAGGGCGGCCGCAACGCCGTCGCCAGCCGTGAGCGTGCCCGTGAAGGTGCCGTCGTAGACGCGGCCGATGCCGCAGCTGGGGCTCTTGGCCTTGAGGATGGCCAGCTCGCAGGCGTGCTCTTGCGCACAGGCAAGGGCACGCTCGGCCCCACGCACGAAGGCCTCCGTGTTGTCGGCGCCCTCGGCATTGCGCACGCAGCAGGGCTCGGCGCAGACGATCTCGCTGGGCGTGCGCGGGGTGGGAAGACCTCCCATGACCTCGGGGCAAATCGGCACGAGGTTATGACGCTCGCCCAGGGCGATTACAGTCTCGCAAGGCTTGGAGCCGCCGTCATAGCGACAGGGCGTCCCCAAAAGGCACGCGCTCACAGCGATGTTCATCGCGCCGCTCCCCTTTTCTCCCTCGCCAGGCTCGCAATCAGCCATACGCCCATGAGCGCAATGGCCACGGTCGACACCGCAAACGCCAGCTTGATGCCGCCCATCTCACCAAGCGCTGGCGTCGCCGCACCCATGAGCGCGAAAAGCGACGCGTTGATGAGGCCGCCGCCCATCTGGCGCATGGTGTTGGTGATGGCCGTGCCGTGTGTCATGAGACGGTCGGGCAGAACGTTGCACGCCCACGTCTGCATGTTCTGCAGCACGAAGCCGTTGCCGAAGCTGCGCAGGGAAAAGGCCAGCACCGAATAACCCAGGGGCGAGGAAAGTTCAACGAGCGAAGCCAGCGTGCCGGCGACAACGAGCACCGAGAAGCCCACGATTGCCAGGCCAAGGGGGCCATGCTTGTCGAGCACACGACCCGTGAAGGGGCACAGGCTTGCCGATATGACCGAGCCAGGCAGCAGTGTAAGCGCCGCCACCGTGGGCGAAAATCCCTGGTCAGACTGGATATAGACGCTCATGAAGACTTCGGTGTTGATAAGCACGCCGAAGATGAGCATGACTGCGGCCGATCCCATGACGAAGCGGCGGTCGCGGAAAGGCGCGAGGTTGAGCAGGGGCTGGGCGAGCCTGTTTTGGCGGCGTACAAAGAACGCAAGAGCCACCACGCCCACCGCAAGGGGAAGGCCCGACTCCGCAAGGCCCTGCGCCGCGTCGCAGGCAAACACTCCCAGGTTCGACACGCCGAAAAGCAGCCCGATGAAACTCACGGCAAGCATCGCCAGCGACAGCACGTCAAAGGGGCAGCGCTGGGTAGGGTCGGACAGCACGCACATCACCGGGTACGACGCGATGGAACTCAGCGTGAGCAGGCCCACACCCAAAAAGACCGCGCGCCAGCCCCACAGGTCGGTGCAGATGCCGGCCACAAGCGGCCCCATCGTGGGGCCGGCCGCCAACGCAATCGCCACGACGCCCATGGCAAAGCCGCGGCGCTCCGGCGGAAAGAGCCTGAAAGCGACAATCTGCATCAGCGGGATAAAAAGGCCGGCCGCCAGGCCCTGCACGAAGCGCACGGCCACGAGAGCCTGGAAGTTTGGCGCGAACGCGCCAAGCAAACCAACGAGAAACACCAGGTTGGCGCCGAGAAAGATGTTCCTGCTTTGGAAACGCGTGGTAAAGAATCCACTGCACGGCACCATGATGCCCAGCGACAGCATGTACGAGGTGGTAAGCCACTGGCCATGTTCGGTGGACACGTCAAATTCTGTCAGAATCGACGGTAGGCAGGTGGTCATCGTGAGCTGGCTCATGATGGAAATGGCCGACGCCCACACGAAGCTGACGAGCACGGCCCAGCGGCGAGACGTGGAGAGCTCAGGATGGAACGCCATGGGAGCCGTGCGCACCGTCTCGCTCGTCGTCGACTCGTTTTCGTTTTGCCCGTCCACTCGCATGCCCTCCGATACGCTGCCTCAAAATTGTCAAGCAGCCCATGATAGCGCCCGGCAGGCACATCGGTCCAACGAGGACAAAAGAAGCAGAGGCGAAGGGCCGGGGACGCCGGGGACGCATGCGCCAACTCGCGGGATTACAGCAGAGCTTGGCTTTCGCCAGGCGAAAGACCGAGGGTGCCCAAGGGCACGCGCACCAACTCGCAGGGCCACAGCAGAGCTTGTCTTTCGCCAGGCGAAAGACCGAGGGTGCCCAAGGTCACATGCACCAACTCGCAGGGCCACAGCAGAGCTTGGCTTTCGCCAGGCGAAAGACCGAGGGTGCCCAAGGGCACGCGCACCAACTCATGAGATCACAGGAGGGCCCGACTCTCGCCAGGCGAAAGATCATACAGCCAGGCGTAGCTTGCAACTGCGCGCTCGTCCTCGCCGAACAATCCTGGGGACGCGTTGATTGCGTCTCAAAGTATGATTCCGATTGTATGCACGAGCCCCGGCCCGCAAGCTGCAAGAACCTGCAGACCGGGGCTCGGAAGAACGACAGGAGCACCTTTCGTCTAGAGACGATGGCTGCGCAGGTTGGTTCTGGCAAAGACGCCTCCCACCTGCGCTGTTGTCATTGCGAAATGCCGAAAGACCCCCGTTTGCCCATCGTTTGCTTAGCGAATGAAGTTCGTCGACGGACCACTCTCGGCCAGGGGAGCCTCGATGCCCGCGGCGCGGCCGGCCTCGATGCATCGCAGAAGCCACGCCATGTTGGAGGCAAGGTTACGCATCGTGCGCAGGCCCTCCTCGTCCTGGGCGGCCTCGCCGGGCGTGCAGCCGTGCACGTTGTTCCAGTACGTGGAGGAAACCACGGGCATCTCTTTGATGGTGAAGTACTTGTTGAGCACGTCGAACGAGGCAGTGGTGCCGCCGCGGCGGGCGACGGCTACGCAAGCTGCGGGCTTGTGGGCAAAGGCGCTGCCACCTGCGTAGAACGCGCGGTCGAGAGCCGAGAGAATGCGACCCGTGGGGTGCGCGTAGTACACGGGCGTACCGAACACGAAGCCATCGGCGGTGCGGGCGGCCTCAATGAGCTCGTTCACCACATCGTTGCCGATGACACAACGTCCGCCCAGCTCAGAGCACTTGCCGCAGGCGATGCAGTCGTTGATGGGCTTGGTTCCGAGCCAAAACACCTGCGACTCGATGCCGTTGGCCTCAAGCGCGCGCGCCACTTCCGCCAGCGCCACCGAGGTGTTGCCGTTCTCCCGCGGGCTTCCGTTTACAAGCAGAACCTTCATTGTGCGTCCTCTCTCCCGGATAAAGGCCTAACCGGAGGGCATTATAGACGCACGGAGAAGCGGCGCCTGGCCAATGGGGGCAAAACGTAATGCAGATGACCCATGGCGGACCGTGCGGGGTACGGGAAACAAGCACCTCGCGGTCCTGCGGCCCCGCAACCACCCGGGAACCGGCAAAAAAAATCACGTACGTTTGCGTTTTAATTCATCGCGCTGAGTAGCCCACAAAAACAGCACTCAATCTACCAGGCAAAATGTTAGGCGCATGTAGCCGGCTACCTTACCCGGTCAAATTAAAACGCAAACGTACGGCGTTTTTCGGGACAGTCCGCCCATTGGGCCGTACGCATCGCCGCGCAAATCCCACCAACAACCCCAAACGCAAATCGACGCCGCCTGGATACCACATCTCGCAGTGCTCGAACGGGGTCGACCGACCACCCAAAAGGCGAGGCCATCGTCACCCGCAGCGCGGCGACCGCCTGGCCGCATACGTAGCCGTTGGTCCTTGCCATGCCAATCGAGCTGCCAGCCAGCAATGACGGAAAGAACGGATGCAACGTGTCACTTAAAGCCATTTACCAGTCAAATAACACATTGCATCCGTCCCTTTGTGTTACCGAATGCCCCAGTGTGGCTCCACTTTGCGAACAATTCCTCGAAGACAGGCCACCCCCCAACCCCAACCATCCTGGCCGTCTGCTACAATCGCATAACAACGGCCATACCCCCCGGGAAGGAGACGAGCAGCCATGCCCAGCCTCCCGAAGCACGCACTCATCAACGGACGACGCCTCGCGCTCAGCCGGTGCATCTCACATGTTGGAGACGGTGAGCCCATTGTAATCTGCGAAGCATGTCAGCAGTCTGCCCCCGATACATCTGAGAAGACCGTGCTCTACGCCACTCAAAACGAATGGCTGCAGGGAGCTGCCGACCTTTCGGAATGGGCCGAGTCCGAAGGCATCGTCACTACAGCAAGTTCCACCGCAGACAAGCTGCGCCTGTTCCAGTCTCTCTTTCACGGGCGCGACAACGTCTATGCCCACGGCTACCAGCGCAAAGACGGCGGCATCGCCTATGTGCCCGCCTGTTCGAATGAATGGAAAGCAAACGTTTGCCCCAAGGCCGACCCGACAAAGCGCAAAAGCTCCGGTCTGTGCGCCCATTGCCCCAATCGCGACATCAAGCCCCTCACCGACCAGGTGCTGATCGCCCATTTCAGGGGAGCCGATGACCACCTGCGCGATGTCGTGGGGCTCTATGTGACCGATGAAAACTGTGAGACCTCCGTTCTTGTCGCCGACTTCGACGATACCGGTTGGCAGCAAAACGTGGCCGCGTATCGCGACGCCGGACGCCAACTCGACCTTGACATCGCCGTGGAGCGGTCGCGGTCCGGCAACGGTGGCCATGCATGGTTGTTCTTTGAGGAGCCGATCACAGCAAAACTTGCTCGCAACTTGGGTTGTGCGCTCATAACCTTAGCATGCAGCCTGTCCAAAACCATGCGCCTCGATGCATACGACCGGCTCTTTCCCACCCAAGACACGCTGGTAGAAGGCGGACTCGGCAACCTCATATCCCTTCCATTCCAAGGCCGGGCGCAGCGCGAGGGCAACTCGGTCTTTGTCGACGACGCCTTCAACCCCTATCCCGATCAATGGGAATTTCTTTCTCGCATCCGAAAGGTCACGGAGAAACAGGCCGGGGCCTGCGTCGCCATATGCAGCAAACGTGCAGGCGGGCTCTTGGGGCCGCTCGCATATACGCAGGCAGATAAAGAACGCACCGGTTTTTCCACCCCCTCAACGGACGCGATATCCTCATCACGCCAATCAGAAAATACACGTTCATCCATACGTCGGCCCAAGCACCCTCTCACAGCGCAAGACTTTCCAGCCCTTACCGTGCTCGCCGAATCCGACATGGTCTATGTCCCCCTGGAAGGCCTTTCGGCCGCCGCATGCAACCGCATTCGCCGCCTTGCTGCCTTCGCCAATCCCGAGTTTTATCGCGCGCAGGCCATGCACCAGTCTGTTTGGAGAAAGCCGCGCGTCATCGATCTGTCCGAGGACCGCAGCGATTGCATCGCCTTGCCGCGCGGCTGCAAGGAAAATCTCCTTCTGCTTTTCGAGGAATCCGGCGCAGCGTATTCGATTCTGGACGAGCGGTTTGCCGAAGGGCGCATTAAGGCAGAGTTTACCGGAACACTACGATCGACCCAGAAAGATGCAGCCCAAACGCTGCTGGAATATGACACCGGGATCCTCTGCGCCCCCACGGGATTTGGCAAGACGGTCATTGCGGCAAGCTTGATTGCACGATTGGGGCTCCCGACCCTTGTCCTCGTGCCCAGAACGCCCTTGTTGGAACAGTGGGTCGAGCAACTCGGCAAGTTTCTAGAGATTCAGGACACGCGACCGCCGCAGCTCACCCCGAAAGGCAACCTGAGTAAAAAGAAACGACCCCTCGTCGGCGCGATAGGAGCAGGGAAAACAGCGCCAAGCGGCCTTATCGACGTCGCAACGTTCCAGTCCCTGTTTGAAAAGTCAGACATACCCGGAGAACGCCAGGTAAAAGACCTCGTTCAGAACTACGGCCTTGTAATCTGCGACGAATGCCACCACGCCGCGGCTCCGCAGCTTGAGCGCGTGCTCAAGGCAGTGCGAGCGCAACGGGTATACGGATTGAGCGCCACACCCAAACGCGCCGACGGACTTGACCCCATAGTTACCATGCTCTGCGGGCCTGTACGCCACAGTATCGACGTGCGGGCCCAGGCGGCCGAGCAGGGATTCGCTCGCCACCTCGTCACGCGCTATGTTGCCATGCACTTCCCCGACCTGACCGAGAACGCATCTTTTACGCAAGTACTCGACGCCACGTGCGATCACGCCGACCGCACCCGCTTGATTGCCCAAGACGTGCTTGACGCACTGCACGAAGGCAGGACGCCCCTCGTGGTGAGCAAACGCAAGAAGCACGCACGTGAACTGGCAAGATTGATCGAGGAAGGCGGGGCCGAAGTGCGACTGCTCGTGGGCGAAGGAACCCCGCGCCAGCGCCGCGAGGCTATAGCCGAGGCGCTGCAGGCATCTGAGGAGCAATCGCTCTCCCTCGTTGCCACCGAGAGCTACCTGGGAGAAGGCTTCGACATGCCCAACCTCGACGCACTCTTCCTCTCCACGCCCATCTCCTGGAGCGGCAACGTCACCCAACAGTCGGGTCGCCTTCATCGCACTTCGGAGGGCAAAACCGACGTGCGCGTGTACGACTATGTCGACCTGAACGTTCCCATGCTTGAGCGGATGTACAAAAAGCGCCTCAAGACATACGTGAGACTCGGGTACGAGCCGATTGGAAGCGATTGGCAAAAGCCAGGTGATACTGCCGGACCCACCGCAGAATCGAATTCCACCAATGCTGGTACCAGTGCATTCATAACAGCAGAGAGATTCCTGGCAACGTTTGTGCACGACATCCGCGAAGCGAGGCGCAGCTTCATCATCGCCGCGCCCTTTGTCAGCGCAGCCCTGGTAACGCGGCTGGAATCGTCCCTGCTGGATGCAACGCGGCGAGGAATAACCGCCACCTGTCTCGTTCAAAAGACAACCGTTGCCGCAGACACTCTCAACAGGCTTTCGAACTGTGGCTGCCGCGTCGAGCCTGGACATTCCGGCCCAAGTGGCTATGCCATTCTCGACCAGCGGACTATCTGGTACGGAAGCCTGCCCCTTCTCGCTTTTCCCAAACCCGGCGACTGCTCCCTTCGCCTCATAAGCCCCGAAGCCGCACATCAGATGATGGAAGGTCTGGGGATCAACGAGAAGAGGGAGGCATAGCAGGGAGCAATGCGCACCAGCGCGTTCGCTCAACCCAACCCATGTCAGACAAAGAGGGCCGCCCCGTGCATGGCGACCCTCTTTGCTCCATTCTTTGATCTTCAACCCCCCATCGCGATGCCTACAGGCTGCATGATTGGTCGGGGGCTGGCAAAAAACGCGCACGTTTGCGTTTTAATTCAGCACGGCGAGTATCCCTCCAAAACGGCAACCCGACTACCAGGCAAAACGTCGAGCGCAGGTGTCCGACTACTCCACCCGGTCAGATTAAAACGCAAACGTACGGCCTTTTTCGGGCCACCCGCGCGTTGAGCCGCCCGCGGAGTCGCGCGATTAACCCCGGCAGCCCCCAAACGCAAATCGACCCCGCCCGAGCACCGCATCTCGCAGCGCTCGGGCGGGGTCGATTGACCACTCAAGAAACCAGGTTCCGCATCCCCTCAAAAACGCGGGTACTGATGCGCAAGGCGCGCAGGCGCGATGTGTACTGGAGTACATAAGCCCCGGCCCAACGCCACAGACGAGCGCTACAGCGCGGCGACCACCTGGCCGCAGACGTAGCCGTTGGTCATGGCCATTCCGATCGAGTTGCCGGCCAGAATGCCCGGGTAGGTGAGGGCGTAGCGGCCGCCGCAGCAGTTGCCGATGGCGTAAAGGCCCTCGATGCCGCAGTCGTCATCGCCCAGCACGTTGAAGGTGGCGTCGGTGACCAGACCGCCCAGCGACACGGCGGTGCCGGCCTGCGTAGAGGAGTCGCCCACCGAGCCGTAGAAGGGAGGCGTGGCAATGGGCAGCATGAAGTCGGCCTTCTTGCCGAAGTCGTCGTCCTTGCCGGCCTCACACAGCTCGTTGTAGCGCTCGACGCTCGCCACGAAGTTCTCGACGGCCTCGCCCTCATAGCCCAGGTAGCCGGCGAGCTCCTCCAGGGTCTGTGCGCCGTACACCGGCGTCTTGCCCATGTCGGCGCGCTCGGTGAGGCAGCCGTGGCGCACAACGTAGCCCTCGGCGCCGGCGTCGGCGACGTGCGTCATGTCCTCGGTCCACTGCTCCACGTAGGTGGCCTGGCCGAAGTCGACGCCGCCGTGGTTCGTGCCGCCGCGCGCAATGATGTCGCGGTAGTTGGCGTCGAACAGGTTGCAGTAGATGCCCTTGGGCTGGCGGTTGATCATGTTGCCCATGGCGTTGAAGTCAGCCTCGTTCATGAAGCGCTTGCCGTCGCGGTTGAGGATGAGCGTGGGCGCGAAGCCGAAGGGGCCGGGGGCCGACACGTTGGCAAGCGACGCCATGGGGCCGGCCTCCATACGGCCGCCCGCCCAGCAGCCCATGCGATGGCCGATGCCGGTGTCGCGGCCGGACTCGGGCACGTCGGTGGAGGTGTAGGCAGCGATACCGTTCTTGGCCTGGAGCTCCTTGGCCTCGCTGTAGAACTCTGCCATCATGGGCTGGCAGTTCTGGAAGGCACCCGTGGCGATGACGACGGCCTTGGCGGCGTTGAAGCGCACGTACTGGCCGTCGGCGTTGGTGGCGATGGCGCCCACGACCTTGTCGCCGTCCTTCACGAGGCACACGGCGGCCGTCTCATAGTACCAGGCAGCGCCGTTGGCTTCAGCGACCTCGCGGCAGCAGTCCTCGAGCTTGCCGATGGTGGAGTAGGCGCCCACGCCCTCGGCGACCTCGTCGAGAATCTCGGAGCGCATGCAGAACGTGCCCACGTAGGTCTTGAAGTTGCCCATGTCGCACGGCTGGGACTTGTCGGTCCAGTAGTCGGTGTCGGGCTGCTGCACGTTCATGTTCGTCAGGATGGAGGGGTCCTTCTCCTGGCAGATGGCGATGGCGTCGTCGATCATGGCACCGGAGTTGCGGATGTAGGTGAGCACGAGCTCGGGGTTGGCGCGGTAGCCGCACGTGCGCTCCCACTGTGCGAGGACGTCCTGCTCGTCGTAGGGACCGTAGCCCATGTCCTGCACGTACTGCGAGTTGAAGGTTCCGATGTCCTCGCCGTAGAACATGAACATGTCCTGGGCCTGCTGGTCGAGAACCGCGACCTTGGCGCCGGCCTTCGCTGCCTCCTTGGCGCACTGCGTGCCGGCATGGCCGCCGCCCAGGATGACGACGTCAGCGTCGTAGGTCTCGACGATGTCGCCATCGGCGATCTGCGGGGCCTCGCCGAGCCAGCCCTTGTAAAGCTCGCGTGCGCTGTCGATGGGGTCACTCATGCCGCCGGGGCCAGCCGGCTTCTTGTCTTCCTCACCGGCGTCCTCGGCGGGAGCGTCGGCCTGCGCCGCCTCGTCCTTCTTCGCCTCGTCGGCCAGGGCGATAGAAGCCGAAATCGCCGCGACACCGCTTGCAGCAGCGGCTCCAACAAACGACCTGCGCGTCATCTTGGACATGTATGAGACTCCTTTCATGGGCAAACAAGCCATGCGGCCTACTTGCCAATCTCTTTGGGGCGAATTTGCACCCCGTCCGTCTGTCCGCAAGAAATGGGGTCAGGCGCCCGACTCCAACCTTGCATGCACGTCTGACACCGAGACCTGCACCTGCCGGCGCATCGGCGTACAAGGCATATAGAACGCTTGGCGCCCGGCAAGTGCCACACCCGAAATGTGCGAATAGCGTTCAACTTGTTTTCAGACCGCCGATTTCGTGCAATCGCGAAGCGAGGCCGGCGGCGCGTCGGCTGAAGGAGGGGCTCGTGGAATGGATGATTGTTTGAGCACACGCAAAACAACATACATTTCGAAAGACATTGATTTTTGCCAACTGGGCTTTTACCAAATAACATACATCTCAACTCATGAAATGTATGTTATTCCCCGTCGAATACTCCAATGGATTACCCCCAGCTCAAACATGGTCAATACCAACTTGCGGGTGACCCCCAGGCACCTCGCCGAGCCGTGTGCTGGTGCCGCGCGACATGACTTTCACCCGTTTCAGTCATCCGGACCCCCTATGCTTCAAGGCGTGCGAGAGGCAATTCCAGCTTGCACATTACGCGAAGCAGCAGGTATTCATAAAGAGATTGGGGATCGTTATGAACACAGCGCTCAACCGTCGCACGTTTATCGCCGCAGCAGGCGCCGCCGGGGCGAGCATCGCCGCCGCCTCAGTGGCAATTGCCGAAGAGCCCCCGGCAGGCGAGCCTCCCGCAGACGCTGGCCAGGACGGCGCCTCTGCAGCGTCCAATGGCATCCGCCCCGACTATCCCTGGGCAGCTGAGCCACCCGTCATCGCTGATGACACGATTGAAGAAGAGGTCGACACCGAAGTCATCGTTGTGGGCTGCGGTATCGCAGGCTGCACCGCAATTCGCGCCGCCGTCGAAGAGGGCGCCAAGGTCGTATGGTTCGAGAAGACGACGGGCAACACTGCACCCGGCCGCCAGTTTGCCATCATCAATTCCGAAGCCAACAAGGTTTGGGGCAACTACGGCATCCTCGACCGCGACGAGGTTGTCAACCATGAGATGGACGAGGGCGGCTACTTCGCGAAGCGCTCCATCTATACGCGCTGGTTCGACGAGGTAGGCGGCGTGTTCGACTGGTATTTCAAGATCGCTCCCGACATCTACATTTGCAAGGACATGTACGATTTCCCGCCCAACGGCGACCAGGACCACTACGTGACCCCCCTGTGCTGGCCTCAGCCCGAGGAGTACGACTACACGCAGGAGGCCTACCCCACCTACCCCACCTCCGCTGCCATCTGCGGCCGCGAGCTTGACGCCATGGCGCTCGAGTACGCCGAGGAGAACGGCGGCAAGGGTTACTACGAGACGCGCGTCGAGCAGCTCATCAAGGACGATTCGGGCCGCGTCGCCGGCGTGTACGCCTACAATTACAACACCGGCAAGTACATCAAGGCAACCGCCTCGAAGGGCGTTGTGCTGGCTTGCGGCGACTACGTTGCCAACGACGAGTTCGTCAAGTTCTTCCTGCCCGAGCAGATTTACAACGGCAACATGCGCATGGGCATGTTCCGCGACCCCAACGGCGACCCTGTGGCACAGGGCGAGGGCCTGGTCATGGGCGACTGGGCCGGCGCGATGATCCAGCTGCGCCACGCCCTCATGATTCACCACATGGGTTCGGGTCCCCTGGGCTGCACGCCGTTCCTGCTGCTCAACAAGGACGGCAACCGCTTTATGAACGAGGAAGTTCCCGGCCAGCAGCTTGAGAACCAGCTCGAGATTCAGCGCGACATGACGGGCTACATGATTTTCGACGCCAACTGGCCTGCGGCAATTCCCTTCATGCCCCCTGCGCATGGCTCCAAGAGCTACTACGTAGACGATGACCAGGCAAGCATCACCGAGTCGATGATTGAGCCCGAGGCCATCATCTATCCCAAGGCTGTCGAGGACGGCGTCGAGCAGGGAATCCTCATCAAGGGCGACACGCTCGAGGAGCTGTTTGCCCAGCTCGACATCGACGCCGAAGCTGCAGCCAAGGCAGTCGAGCGTTACAACGAGCTGTGCGCCAACGGCTATGACGAGGACTTCGGCAAGAGCTCCAAGCGCCTCTTCCCCATCGAGACCGGCCCGTTCTATGCCTCGACCTTCAGCCCGGCCGCGTCGCTTGCATGCGTGGGCGGCCTTGAGAGCGACGAAGAGTGCCACGTCTACGACCGCGACCGCAAGATCATCCCCGGTCTCTACGTCGCCGGCAACATCCAGGGCAGCCGCTTCACCGTGCAGTACCCCATCGCCGTGGCCGGCATCGCCCGCTCCATGGGCCTGTTCTACGGCTACGTTGCCGGCAAGAACGTTGTCACCGGGGTATAACAGGGCAGTCAGTACGCGCTCACGCTGCGTCACACTAAAATATCGCGGGGCCGAGCCTAAGGAACTTCCCCAGGCTCGGCCCCGCTTTCTTTGCAGTCGCTCCTGCGCTAGGCTCGATACTTCAGCGCGGCCATTACGTCCGCATTGGTGCGTGCGCGTTTCTTCAGCCCTTCGGCAAGATAGACCAATCTTCTCGCTTGCGCAGCATGCGGGCTGCCTGCAAGAATCGCGAGCGCACCGTCGTCGCGGCAGGCGCCGTACATACCGCCTTCTACGGCGTTAAGTAATCAAGCCAGATAGAATCATTTAAACATTGGAAGCAATTACCTAACGAACATGAAGTCAAGGAGCGCCCGCTGTGCCGGGCGACCGATTGCGCGCGCCGTTTACCCCACCCGTCGCGAAATAACCGTGCATGTTTGCGTTTTAATTCAGCAAGCAGAGTAGCTCTCTGGAGCCGCAACTCGACTACCAGGCAAAACGTCGAGCACAAGCAGCTAGCTAATCAACTCGGTCGGATTAAAACGCAAACATGCGGCTTTTTCGGGACGGCTCGGCTGCTGGCCCTTACATCGCGGCGAGGATTCCCTGGCAGCCGGCGAGAACGTCATTCCAAGTCGTCTCGAAGTCGCCGGTATACCAAGGGTCGGCGACGTCGCGGGCAGTGGTGATGTCGCCGCCCTCGACGTATTCCATGAGCTTGTGCACCTTGTGCTCGGGATCGTTGCGAAAGACGCGCATGAGGTCGCAAACGTTCTCGTCGTCCATGGCAACGACAAGATCCCAGCTCTTGTACTCGTCGCGCTTGACTTGGCGGGCCGTCTTGCCCACGCAGGCAATGTTGTGCGCCGCAAGCATGCGCTTGGTGCCAGGATGTACCGGGTTACCGATTTCCTCGTTCGTGGTGGCCGCCGAAGCAATGCGGAACTCGTTGGCCCTCCCCGCCCTCATGGCCAAATCCCGCATCACGAACTCACACATGGGCGACCTACAGATGTTGCCCTTGCAGACGAAAAGGATGCGGATGAGTGTTTGCATGAGGCGAGCTCCTTTGCTGGCGGTCGATGTTCGAGCAGGTAGAATAGCATATGTAGGGCTCCCTGAGAACGAGGTCGACCCACGCGAACAACGCCGCCTCGACGGTAGAAGCGGGCCTCGGAGCAGGATTTTGGCGGGAGCTTTTGGTACAAAATATGGCAAAAAGCCGATTTCGAGCAGTTTTTACCACAAGCTTTACCAGGTTTTTTAGCAACCGGCGCTACTGGATGTGAGCAAAAGACGCCCAGAAATGAAGGCTTGGAAACGCCGCCTTCAGAGGCCCTCCCTCTCAATCCTCAGCACCTCCTCGCGCACGTCCTCGAATCCCAGGTGGGTGTAGATGTTGTACGCGGTCGCGATGTCCGAATGCCCCATGATGTACTTGAGCCTCGCAGGGCTCATGCCGCTCCTCGCCATGCGAGTCGCGAAGCCATCTAGACGATATGACGCGAACTTAATCGCGTGGGAGTCTCCCGCCCTCCGGCCCTGGAAAGGTCGCGGCAGGCGGTCCAGAATGTCTCTCACCACAATCGACGGCCGGTCCGCCGGCCCCGCGGGCGGGAG
>Ga0129308_1002376_pt1 | contig 16129 bp, 14 predicted proteins | sample L827metagenome_FD_94440 | JGI IMG/M metagenome (GOLD analysis project Ga0129308, IMG submission 94440) | Ring-tailed lemur group fecal microbial communities from Wisconsin, USA - L827 metagenome | ecosystem: Host-associated > Mammals > Digestive system > Large intestine > Fecal | place: USA...
ATTCCTGAGGACGACCCTCGTAACCCTGCTGTTATAGCCGACAACGTAGGCGACAACGTAGGCGACGTTGCAGGTATGGGCGCTGACCTTTTTGAATCATATGTTGGTTCTATCGTTTCAGCTGTTACACTTGGTGTTATCGCTTACGGCGAGGGCGGAGCAATATTCCCTCTTATACTTTCAGCATCAGGCATTGCTGCCGCAATTATCGGTACATTCTTTGTTAAGGGTGATGAAAACTCAAATCCTCATGCCGCACTTAAAAGAGGTACATATGTTGCAAGTGCCATTGTTGTTGTTGCTTCAATAGCATTAAGCATTGCTTTCTTCGGAAGATTTAATGAGGCTGCTGCTATTATCGCAGGTCTTATTGTAGGCGTTCTTATTGGTGTTGTTACAGAAATTTACACATCAGGCGACTATAAATCAGTTAAGAAAATTGCTGACCAGAGTGAAACAGGTTCAGCTACAACAATCATCAGCGGTCTTGCAGTTGGTATGGAATCAACAGCAGTTCCAATTCTTCTTATCTGTGTAGGTATATTTATTGCTTATGCTTTTGCAGGTCTTTATGGCATTGCTCTTGCGGCAGTAGGTATGCTTTCAACAACAGGTATCACAGTAGCAGTTGACGCTTACGGCCCAATCGCAGACAACGCAGGCGGCATTGCTGAAATGAGTGGTCTTGACAAATCTGTAAGAAATATTACAGACAAGCTTGACGCAGTAGGTAACACAACAGCAGCTATGGGCAAAGGCTTTGCTATCGGTTCAGCTGCATTAACAGCTCTTGCGCTTTTCGTTTCATACGCACAGGCTGTTCAGCTTTCAAATATCGATATTCTTGATTACAAGGTAATCATTGGTTTATTTATCGGCGGTATGCTTCCTTTCCTTTTCTCAGCATTTACAATGCAGTCAGTTGGTAAGGCAGCTTTCCAGATGATTGAAGAGGTTAGACGTCAGTTCAGAACAATTCCTGGCATTATGGAAGGTACAGGCAGACCTGACTATAAGAGCTGTGTAGCTATTTCAACACAGGCAGCCCTTAAGGAAATGCTTGTTCCTGGCGTTATGGCAGTTGTTGCTCCTATACTTGTAGGTGTTATTCTTGGACCAAGCGCACTTGGCGGACTTCTTGCCGGCGCACTTGTAACAGGCGTACTTATGGCTATATTTATGTCAAACGCAGGCGGCGCTTGGGATAATGCTAAGAAGTACATTGAAGAAGGAAACCACGGCGGCAAGGGCAGCGAAGCTCACAAGGCAGCAGTTGTTGGCGACACAGTTGGCGACCCATTCAAGGATACATCAGGCCCATCAATCAACATTCTTATTAAGCTTATGACAGTTGTTTCACTTGTATTTGCGCCTCTCTTCCTTGCAGTTGGCGGAATTCTTTGATAAAATATAAATAAGCAATTTTAAGGGATGCAGCCCTGTGCTGTGTCCCTTTTGTGTTATTTTAAATAATTTAAGTGTGCATGTTTTCTGTTGATATATAAACGGATTAATGCTATAATGGCTGAAACTTGAGAGGAAGTATTATTTTACCGGTATACTTGAAATTATTTTTAGTGGGGGAATTTAATATGAAAAAAATAATCAGTATTCTGCTTACACTTGTTTTAATTTTATCATTTGCAGTGCCGGCTTTTTCTGCTGATACAGATTTTGTAATTGAGTATGGGAAGCTTACAAAATATACAGGAGAAGGCGGAGATATAAAAATACCTGAAGAGGTAAGATATATTGAAAGAGATGTATTTAAGAATAATCTGAATATAACGAGCGTAGAGATACCAAAAAGCGTGAGAACTATTGGCAAAAATGCTTTTTCCGGATGTTCTAATTTAAAGAGTGTTTCCATTGCAGAAGGAGTTACGGAAATAGGCATAGGAGCCTTTTCAAAGTGTATAGGTCTTACAAATATTGCTTTGCCTGACAGTGTTAAAATAATTGATGATTCGGCTTTTGCAAGCTGCTACAATCTAAGCTCTGTTAAGCTTCCGAATGGTCTTGAGAAAATAGGAGGCTACGCATTCAGTTACTGCGAAAACCTTACAAACATAGAAATTCCTAAAACTATTGAGGTTATTGGCGGAAGCGCCTTTATTTGGTGTAAAAAGCTGGAAAATGTAACTTTATCGGATGGCAATATAGACATAAGAAGATTTGCTTTTGCTGAAACTCCATGGTATGAGAAAAAGAAAAACGCACAGGGAGATTTTGTTGTTTTAAACGGTGTTCTTATGGAATACAGAGGAAATGATAAGGAGATAACAATTCCGGATAAAATAACAAGAATAGGTGACGAGGCATTTAAGTATAACGAGGATATTCAGGCTGTTTACATACCGGACGGTGTGGTTTCCATAGGTGATGAGGCTTTTTATGGCTGCTGGTTTTTGTTTGACGCATATATACCAAAGTCGGTGACAGATATAGGCAGAGGCTTTGAAAAGCTTGTTTTTGCAGTTGAGGAGTTGGATAAAGAAGAGGGAAACGTAAGCTACTATTCACCAAAAAAGAACGGACTTCTTAAGATACATGGTGCGGCAGGCTCATCTGCGGAGCAGTTTGCCAACAGACAGAAGCTTATGTTTGCGGCAGATTACAGTCCGGCACAAAATACAGAAACGGTAAAAAATACATCAACAGTTCAGAGCAAAGGCTTTGCAGATGTATCAAAAAATGATTATTATTATGATTCCGTTCAGTGGGCAGTTAGTAAGGCTATAACAAGCGGAACAAGTGCAAATGAATTTTCACCTAACAAGGAGTGTACACACGGTCAGATAATAACCTTTTTATGGAGAGCGGCAGGTTCTCCAAATCCCGTCGGTTCGGCAGGCTTTGCCAATATTGATAAAAACGCGTATTATGCAAAGGCAGTTGATTGGGCAGCGGAAAAGGGAATAATTACAGGCAGCACTTTTTCGGCAGACGCTCCATGTACACGTTTAGCAGCTGTTGAATATATGTGGAGATATGCGGGAAGTCCTGTGGGCAGCTATAAAACGGCGTTTTATGACGTCAGCTCTCCGGCTGTTGACTGGGCTATGTTTTCCGGTGTAACCGGCGGAACAGGGTTTAATATTTTCTCGCCTGATATGATATGTACCCGTGGTCAGATTGTAACATTTTTATACCGCGGTTTTGCGTGATGCTTGTAATTTTAGAAAATAATGTTTAAAACTATTTATATGGTTTTATTGGTCAAACAGTTTGGTTTGTTAAATAAACATATTGTTTATAAGGCCGTTTGCTTTCTGCCGGCGGTCTTTTTATGTTTATATTTTATTTCCGGCAGGTGAAGAATATGAAAAGCAAGCTTAGTTTCAGCGGATTTCCCGAGGAGGTTACGGATTTTCTTTGGGAGCTTAGATTTAACAACAACAAGGAATGGTTTGATAAAAACAGGGAAAGATATGTACAGCTTTTTAAAGAGCCCATGGATGCCTTTGCTTATGAAATGAATGAAATGCTTGTTGAAAAAACAGGCATAAACACTGTTCCGGCGGTTTCAAGAATAAACAGAGACATACGTTTTTCAAAAAATAAGGCGCCATACCGCGACCATAAGTGGGTGGTGTTTAAAAGAGATTTGGGCACATGGAAAAACAAGCCTGTTATTTATTTTGAGCTTGGGCCCGATTATTATTCCATGGGAACGGGAGTGTATGAAGGTTTGCCCCAGTATATGAGTGCTTTCAGAAAGAAAATTGACGCAAACACTGCGGAGTTTGAAAGGATTATAAAAAAATACGAAAAGGGTAGCGAGTTTGAACTGAAGGGCGACATGTACAAAAAGAGGCTTGCTAATGACAAAAGCGATGCTGTTATGAATTATTATCAGAGAAAAAGCGTGGCGCTTATAAGCGACAAGGCCATTGATAGCATTATTTACAAAAGGGAGCTTTTGGATTACTGTCTTGAAAGATTTATGTATCTTATGCCCATAACGGACTTTATGAGCAGTATAAATATTGAGGAGTGATTTTATGAAAAAAACACTTTTTATGTTAATGACAGTTATGATGTTTACGGCATGTGGAGCTGATAAAAAATTGGAAAATCAGACTCCGAATGTGTCGGAAGTAAGCTCTTCACAGGAGAAAACAGCAGAAAATCAACCGACGGATACGGAAATAAAAGCCCAATGGAAAAACGACCAAAATGAAATAAATGAAGAACTTAGAAGCCTTACAGAGGATTATGTGAAGGCGGTTTTTGAAGAAGCCTATGGCGGAAAAAATAAAATAACAGACTTTCAGTTCAGTAATGCACAGCAGAAAATGTATGATGATGATTTGGAATTAGGCTTTGATTTGGTTTTTGGTTATATACATGAAAACGGTTCTGAGGAAAAAATGAATTTAAGCCTTAAGGCTGTTGTTGAAAAGGAGCATGGGTATATTGAGCCTGATGAATTTAAGCTTTACACAGTAAAAACAGACAGCGGAAATTCAGCAGTTTCTACCATTTACAAGGTTATTGATAATCCGGAAACATATTTTGGTGAGATAGATTTTGAAAACGGAAAGCTTGAGTTGGAACGAAAGCTTTGGGTAAATGAAACAGGCGGATATACTCCAAACGGATATTTTATAGTTGATGCCGATATGGAATACAGATTTGATGTAGCTGAAAACTGCAGTGTAAGATGTTTGGAAAATGGAAGCACATTAAATAAAATGGATTTGAAAGAGTTTATTACAAAATACAATACTGACAACAGACTGTTTCAAGTGAAAATGGAAAATAATATTGTTGTTGAAATTTCAGAATGTTACAGACCGTAATAGTCAGTTTGTTTATATAAAAGGCGGGGAAATATAAATTGCTTTCCTCGCCTTTTTTGTTAAAACCTAAGATAGCTTGTGCCCTCAAGAGGAATAAGCACCTCGATATAAGGTCTGCCCTTTGAAAGACCTACAACATAGGTTGTGTAAACATTGCCTCCTTTAAGCACCATGTTTGGATGTGAAACAACTCTTTCGCCGTTGGAGGTGAGAAAAACCATAAGGGTGTGCTTTCCGCTGTCAAGCTGAAGATAATCGGTAACCTCCATATAGTTAAGGTCATATACAACAGGCGTGCCGTCAATAAAAATGTCAACACCCGCCGTATCAGGTGAAAGGTTTATAAAGCGCATATAAGCCATAGAGGTGTCAAGCTGACCTTTAAAATCGCTGAAAAGCTCTAAGCCGATATCACTTACTGTGCCTATAATTGCCGCTGTGTATGACATGCCGTTTTCAAGGGTTATGTGTATATCAAGAAGCTGTTCTATATGGTTGCCTGTTGGAAAAATCTGAATTGTGTAAACTCCGGGGCGTGCAGGCAGATATTCCGTAAAATCCTCAAACTTAAAATTTTTTATAAGCAGACGGTGATTTACAAAAATATCCACATTTACGGGCGGGTCGTTGGGCAGAGCATGAAGAAAACGTATATAGGCTCTGCCGGATGTGTTTGTGCTGTTGTTTGGCGTACAGTTATTGTTTTCGGGATAACGCATATTTTTTAAGCCTCCTTTTTAATAAATAATATTAAAGGAGGCTTAAATTGGTGCATTCAATTTTAATTTTTGGCTGTAAACCATGTGCCTTTTTCTTTACCGTCTATTATATCGTAAAGATTTTCAGGTTTTTTGCCCATGGTTATGTACATATCTATTCCCTTTGATGTGGCAAGCTTTGCCGCCTCAAGCTTTGTAATCATGCCGCCTCTGCCGCGGTTTGAGCCGCTTCCGCCTGCGTTGGCGATAATTTCCTCTGTAATTGCGTCAACCCTGTGAATAAGTTTTGCGTCAGGGTGGTCGGCAGGGTTTTTATCATAAAGCCCCTCAATATCAGACATTATTATAAGCTTTGAAGCGCCGCATAAAACTGCAACGAGAGCCGAAAGGGCGTCATTGTCGCCGAATATTTTCTTTTCGGACTCAATTTCGGTGTAGCTTACGGAGTCGTTTTCGTTTACAACAGGTATAATTCTGTTTTCAAGCAGGGCAGAGAAGGTATTTTTAAGGTTTCTCTTTTTCTCATCAAGGGCTATGTCATCGCTTGTAAGAAGTATCTGTGCAACCATATTGCCGTACTCGCCAAAGCATTTGTCATATATATGCATAAGCTCACACTGACCAACGGCTGCCGCCGCCTGTTTCATTCTAAGCTCGGTAGGGCGCTGTGCAAGGTGCATTTTTCCAACGCCTACTGAAATTGCGCCTGAGGAAACAAGTATAACCTCATAGCCAAGGTTGTGTATTGCCGAAAGCACCTGTGAAAGCTTGTCTATTGTTCTAAGGTCAAGGTCGCCTGTTTCATTGGTTATGGTTGATGTGCCCACTTTAACAACTATTCTTTTTTCCGAAGTTTCCATTTTATTTATCCTCCCTTTAGAAGTTTAGTTTTGAAAATAAAAACGCCCTAAGCAAAACGCTTAGGGCGAATAAATCGCGGTACCACCTATTTTCGGTAAATAATTACCCTCTGCCGATACAAATATATCGCTTTTCCTGTAACGTGGAAAAAGTACGTTGAAGCCTACTTGCATATGCTTTCGGTTCACGGCTCCAAGACTGGTTCGGCAAGCTTTAATTAAGAACTTTCAGCGGACGTTCTCTCTCTGGAAATATCGGCTTGTTTACTATTTCTTTTCATAGCCTTTTTAATATTTGAACACATTATATCACTGCGTTTTATTTAATGCAAGGATAATTATTTATGTTTTCTGAGTCCAAATTCATTAAAAGTATTTTTTAAGGCTTTTTCAACCAATATTATGGAATAGAGCAAAACTCCGCACTGAACAATACATAAAATTCCACCTGCAATTCCTATAGTATCTTTGTCTTTGTTTATTACGGTAAGCATAAGCAGTATGGATATTGGCAGCATAATAAAGCCTGAAATATACCATATTTTTCCGCAAAGCTTATGGGCAAACTCCCAAGTGTCAGCATTTTGGGTGGAACGGGAGGTTTTGTAACCGTAAAAGCCGTTTATGTTTTTTGGTGGGTGGTTTTTAAAAATAACCCCAAATATAATCATTATTATGGGCGTAAGCATACAGCAAAGCAGCATAAACAGCCAAAATAGCATATAAACACCTTCCTTATAAAAAAACCACTTTTTACAATGCAAAGTGGTTTTAAGTGGTTCAGCTAAATGACAGTGCCAATGTTTTTACGGCGGGGTTTTTAACCATAAGCTCTCCGTGCTCTATAAGATGATACTTGCTGAGAACTGTGGAAACATGCTTTGTGCCGTATTCGGATATTATGTTGTCAATTTCCTCATCTGTAATATTGTCTGACGGGGAATCGTTTTGTATAAGCAGGAAAAACTTCTGCGAATATTTAAAAAGTGTGTTGTATCCGCTGTATGTATCGTTAAGCCTTATTGACGCATTTATAACATCGTCAAGGTTTTCAAAGGAGTATATTGAAATTCCGCTGTCTGAAACATTTTCGTCGGTATAGGCTTCTATTGATTTTCTTTTGAATCTTCTGTGCTCTTTATTTTGTGAAAGCAGTGAAACCTTATCCTTCTGCGAATCCTTATCCTGAATTTTTGTAACAATAATCATAAGTCCGTCCACAGCCACAGGCGTAGCCTCAACCATAAGAGGCTCGTTGTTGACGGTAAAACCGCATTCGGTAAATGCCTGTTCTATTATATCTTTAAATAAAGCCTGACTTTTTTCCGTCTGTGTTATAAGCTCTTCCAGCTTAATGTTGCGCTCTGTAAGGTCATCGTGGGTAAGAGTAAGTTTTATTTGGTTGTCATTTATTCTTTCAATTTTCATGCTATCACTTCCCCTCATTAAATAGTATAAAGAATTTTGTAAAGACTGTAAAGAGGTTAATAGTGTTAAAATTTTTAAAATTTAATTACAAAATATCTTACCTTTGTGTTCCGTATATGTATTTATGTTGTTTTATACGTATATATGAATAAATTAATATTTTTTTAATGGAATAAAATGCAGCACTATGGTATCATAATGCTGTTAGGAGGGTGCTTATGAAAAAACGAAATATTATTTCAATAGGGCTTACGCTTGTTGTGTGGTTTATTATGTTTTACTTTGAACTGCCTGCCATAAACATTCAGAATCAGCAGTTCTGGAGCTTTGCCGTGGGCATGATTGTGGTGGCGGTGGTTATAAACCTTTGGCCCGCAATAAAATATATTGTTGAAAACAGAGGGGCTTACACTCACAAGGAATTAATTTTGAAGTTTAAAAAGGTTATAATAGCGGCGGCAGCCTTTGCCCTTATATATGGCGTGGGAATGCTGCTTTCATCTCCGGTACTCAGGGCATCTGATTACAGCAAGCTGCTTACGGTTGAAAACGGAAACTTCTCGTCAGATGTTCAGGAGGTGGATTACAGCCAGATTCCTATTTTGGACAGAGATTCGGCAGCAATACTTTCCGAAAGAAAAATGGGAAGCATGATAGACATGGTTTCTCAGTATGAGGTGGGAAACAATTACAGCCAGATAAATTACAACGGAAAGCCTGTAAGGGTTACTCCGCTTAAATACAGCAGTGTTTTTAAATGGTTTATAAACAGAAGCACAGGCATACCGGCTTATATAAAAATAGACATGGCAACACAGGATACCGAGCTTGTTAAGCTTGAAAACGGAATTAAAATTTCCGACTGCGAATATTTCGGCAGAAATTTAAGCAGATACCTTCGTTTCAGATACCCTTCGGCTATGTTTGAGGGACATTATTTTGAAATTGACGACAACGGAACGCCGTACTGGATCAATCCTGTAATTAAGAAAACAATAGGTCTTTTTGGCGGCGTTGACATAAAGGGTGCTGTATTTGTAAACGCTGTAACAGGCGAGCATCAGTATTATGATGTTAAGGACATTCCTCAATGGGTTGACGAGGTTTACAGTGCAAGACTGCTTGTAAGTCAGTATGACTATTACGGAACACTTAAAAACGGCTTTATAAACAGTGTTCTTGGTCAGAAGGGCTGTTTGCAGACAACGGAGGGCTACAATTATATTGCCCTTGACGATGATGTATGGGTATATACGGGCATAACCTCTGTAACAGGCGATGAGTCTATTGTAGGCTTTGTGCTTATGAACCAGAGAACAAAGGAAACAAAGTATTATCAGCTTTCAGGTGCAAAGGAATATTCAGCCATGGCGTCTGCCGAGGGTCAGGTGCAGAACCTGAGATATACGGCGGCATTTCCTCTGCTGTTGAACGTGGAGGGCAAGCCAACATATTTTATGGCGCTTAAAGACGGCAGCGGGCTTGTTAAAAAATACGCTATGGTAAATATTGAAAAATATCAGATAGTTGCCATAGGAGATTCGGTGGCTGAATGTGAAAAGAATTACAGACGCCTTATGAGCGAAAACGGCATTGCTTCAGAGGTATCAAAAGAGGACAAGAATTCCGTTAAGGGCATTGTGGAAAATGTATTTGATGTGGTAATTGACGGAAACTCGTACAGATACATTAAGCTTGTGGGCGATGACAGGTTGTACGGAACAATGGTTAAGGACAAGCTGACTATACTTACCGTTAAAGAAACTGACAGTATTGAGATAGTGGGCTATGGCAGTGAAAGCGGCGATTTTATTGAAATAGACAGCTTTGAAGTGCTGAAAAGTGAATAAATAATGTATGACAGGCGGAGAAATAAAGCACTCCGTCTGTTTTGGCAAAATTAAAAAAGTATGTTCTTTTTTGATACAGTTTTTATTTTGTTTTCAAAAAACCTTTTACATATTGTATAGACTGATATATAATTAACATATCAATTTATGCTTAGGGGGTTAAAAAAATGAGCAAAAACGCAATTATGTTAAGACCTATTGACAATGTGGTTACAGTAGTTGCAGATGTTGTGAAGGGCGATACAATAACATATCTTAAAGACGGCGAGCAGTGCACTGTTACAGCCCTTGAGGATATGCCTGCCTTCCATAAAATAGCTGTTGCAGACCTTAAAAAAGGTGACCATATAATTAAATACGGTCAGATAATTGGAGGTCTTAGTGTTGATGAGGCTAAGAAGGGCACTTGGATAAGCCACAGAAACATTATTTCTCTCCCAAGAAATTATGAGGACGAATTATAATAGGAGGTAAGGAACATGAATTTTTACGGATATAAAAGACCGGACGGAAGGGTTGGTATCAGAAATAAGGTTCTTATTCTTCCTACATGTGTTTGTTCAGCTGAAACCTGCCGCAAGGTTGCAAGCCAGGTTGAGGGCGCAATTTATGTAAACAATGACGCGGGCTGCTCAGAGGTTGAGCAGAACCTTAAAATATGCTACGACATGTACTCAGGCTTTGCCGCTAACCCAAACATTTACGGCACAGTGCTTATTGGCTTGGGCTGCGAGGGCTGCACACCTGAAAACATGAAAAACGAAATTCTTAAAAAGACAAACAAGCCGCTTGAGGTTTTTGTTATTCAGGAAGAGGGCGGCACAACAAATACAATCAACAAGGCTGTTCATGCCGCAAGAAAAATGGTTCAGGAGGCTTCACTTGTGCCAAGAGAAGAATTCCCTGTAAGCGAGCTTTTCCTTGGTATTGAATGCGGCGGCTCAGACGCTACAAGCGGACTTGCCGCAAACCCTGTTGTAGGCAAGGTAAGCGACATGATAGTTGACATGGGCGGTTCTGCCGTTATGAGTGAAACAACAGAGTTCATAGGTGCTGAGCATGTGCTTGCAAAAAGAGCTGCAACACCTGAAATTAAGAAACAGATTATCGGTATCTGTAAGGCCCTTGAAGAGCATCTTGCAAATGTAAACCAGAACCTGAGAACAGGCCAGCCTACACCGGGCAACAAAGAGGGCGGCATTTCAACTATCGAAGAAAAATCTCTCGGCTGTATATATAAGGGCGGCTCAAGACCTATTGTTGAGGTGCTTGATTATGCTCAGATGCCTACAAAAAAGGGCGCTCTTATTATGGACACACCGGGCTTTGACGTTGCTTCCGTAACGGCTATGGTTGCCGGCGGATGTCAGGTAATTATATTTACAACAGGCAGAGGTACACCAACGGGCAACATTATCGCTCCTGTTATAAAGGTTACAGGCAACAACAAAACATATGAAAGAATGACAGACAACATCGACTTTAACGCAGGCGTTGTTATTGACGGAAAAATGACTATTGACGAATGCGGCGAAAAGCTTTTTGAGGAAATGATGGAGGTTTGCAGAGGCAAGGTAACAAAGGCAGAGGCATACGGCTTTAACGAATGCTCAATGCAGAGAATCTGCAAGTTCATCTGATGCAAATTTAATATCTTTATATGCGGCATTCCCCTTATATTTTGGGGAATGTCTTTTTTGTATAATTTGGGGTATTTTGCCATTGCATGTCAAAGGCGGTTTTAAGTAGGTTTATTGACACTTAGGTGTATATGGAATATAATATTAGTGAAGTAGTACAATTTAAAAATATTAAATTTTTATTTTGTATAAAATGTGTACAAAATGACTTTGACCGTGGGAAAAGAGAAATTATATTCCTGCGTTAAGGTTGTTATTGGGGGAAATGTACACATTCTATCAGACATAAGGGGAGGTTTTTTTATGCATAAGTGTGTGGTTATTGCGGACGACCTTACCGGAGGCAATGCTACAGGCGTAATGATAAGCAGCTACGGATATGATACATATGCGGTTGTAAACAAGGAAAGCATTGATGTAAACAATATGCCAGAGTGCGACTGTATTATCTATCCTACCAACAGCCGTTCGGTAGATTCTCAAACAGCATATGACGCTGTTTATTCATCTACACAGTTTTTCAAAAATGATGAGGTTGTTATTTACTCAAAAAGAATTGACACGACCCTCAGAGGTAATTTGGGAAGTGAAACAGACGCAATGCTTGACGCCATTAACAACGGCGCCATAGCCATGGTTGTTCCATGTGCGCCTCAGGCGGAGAGAGTTACGGTTGGCGGCTATGTTCTTGTAAAGGGGGTTCCTCTTCACAAAACAGAGGCGGCGGCAGACCCGCTTTCATCAATAAACACGCCTCTTCCGAGAAAGCTGTTTAAAAAGCAGAGTAAGTATGATATAGGCTCTATAACCATTAACGATATGATGTATGGTGAGGACTATATATCGGATAAAATAAAGCTTTTTAAAGAAGAAGGAAAGAGAATTATTATTTTTGACAGCCTCTCACAGGAGGACATGGATCTTATTGCCAACGCCGTTATTAAAAGCGGAGTTAACTTTATATGTGTTGACCCGGGCGCTTTTACGGCAACAATGGTAAGCAAGCTTGTTCCGAACACCAATGCCAAAAAGAATATCAAAAAGGTTCTTGGCATAATAGGAACAACAAATGCCGTTGCCAGAGGTCAGCTTGAGGAGTTCCTTGAAAACCAGCCTAAGGTTTTATGTGTTTATGCGGAAACAGAGGAATTTTTAAGAAGCCCCGAAAGACGTGAAACGGAAATAACAAGGGTTGTAAACGAAATTTTGTATAACTGCCATGACTATGAAATGTGCCTTGCAGTAGGCGACGGAATTTATCCGGCAAAGAGAATTTCATTTAAAACATACATGGAGTATTACAACACAACGGCTGAGGGCGTTTCCAAAATTTTAAACGATTCCTTTGCGGAAATTACCGAAAAAATACTCAGAGGCGAAAAGAGTTTCCGTGCTCTTTATACATCCGGAGGCGACGTAACTGTGGCTGTATGCAAAAAGCTTGATGTTTCGGGAATTAAGCTTGTTGAGGACGTTGCGCCTTTGGCGGCTCACGGCGAGCTTATGACGGGTGATTTTAACGGGCTTAAAATAATAACAAAGGGCGGAATGGTTGGCGACAAATATGCCCTCAGAGCCTGCATGAACTATCTGCACAGAAAAATTAATAATAATTAAAATATACATATACAGGGGGATAAAAATATGAAGCCTTTTATTGCAGTGCCTATCGGTGATGCGGCAGGCGTTGGTCCTGAAATTACAGTAAAATCGGTAGCAAAAAAAGAAGTTTTTGACGCAGCAAGAGTAGTTGTTGTGGGCGACAGAAAAGTTGTTGAAAAAGCTATTGAAATATGCGGCGCAGACCTTAAGGTGAATGTTATAACAGAGCCTGAGGAGGGTGTTTATGATGAAAAAACACTCAATCTTATAGACCTTGACAATATTGACATGTCAAGCTTTGAATACGGCAAGGTTCAGGCTATGTGCGGCAAGGCTGCCTTTGAATATATCAAAAAATCAATAGAGCTTGCAAATGCACGCAAGGTTGACGCAGTTGCAACAACGCCTATAAACAAAGAGGCCTTAAGAGCCGCAGGCATTAATTATATCGGACACACCGAAATTTTCGGCGCACTTACAAATACACCTGACCCTCTTACAATGTTTGAGGTAAGAGGCATGAGAGTATTCTTCCTTACAAGACATGTTTCTCTTAGAGAAAGCTGCGACATGATTAAAAAGGACAGAATTATAGACTATGTAAAAAGATGTACACAGGTGCTTAAACAGCTTGGCGTAGAGGGCGGAACAATGGCTGTTGCCGGCTTAAACCCTCACAGCGGCGAGCATGGACTTTTCGGCTGGGAAGAGGTTAACGAGGTTACACCTGCCGTTGAAGAGCTTAAGAAAATGGGCTACAATGTGGCAGGCCCTATCGGCGCTGACTCGGTATTCCATCAGGCACTTCAGGGCAGATACAACAGCGTGCTTAGCCTTTACCATGACCAGGGACACATTGCAACAAAAACACTTGACTTTGAGCGTACAATAGCTATTACAGGCGGAATGCCTATTCTCCGTACATCGGTAGACCACGGAACAGCCTTTGACATAGCAGGAAAGAACATTGTAAGCGAGGTAAGCATGGTTGAAGCTATACTGCTTGCGGCAAAATATTCACCAAACTTTGTAAATAAAGCTTGATATTAATGTTAAAACCCTTTATGCTCAATATAGCAAAGCTTTTTGCATTGAGTGTAAAGGGTTTTTGCTGTGCATAAAAGGTGTATGGAGGTTTATATATAATGGAATTTAAATTTGCTGACAGAATGAGCAGAATTGAAGAGGGCATATTTACAACCCTTGCCAATATAAAAAAGGAGCGATATGCGGAGGGAAAGCCTGTTTATGACCTTTCAGTAGGAACGCCTGACTTTGTTCCCGACAGACATGTTATGGACGCGCTGATAGAAGCGGCACAAAGCACAGAAAACTATAAATATGCCATAAGCGACAGCGACGAGCTTATTGACGCTGTTATAAAGTGGTACAAAAGAAGATATAAGGTTGACCTTGAAAGGGACGAAATTACATCTCTTTACGGCTCTCAGGAGGGCTTGAGCCGTGTAGCACTTACACTGTGCAACCCCGGCGACGTTGTGCTTGCGCCAAACCCGGGATACCCTATTTTCAGCATAGGACCATACCTTAATGACGCAAAAATAGTTTATTATGAGCTGAGAGAAGAAAATAACTATCTTATAGATTTTGATTCAATACCTGAGGAAACTGCAAAGGCGGCAAAGGCTATGGTGGTTTCATACCCTGCAAACCCAATATGCCGCACAGCCCCTGTAAGCTTTTACAAAGACCTTATTGCCTTTGCAAAAAAATACAATATAGTTATACTGCACGACAACGCATACAGCGAGCTGGTTTATGACGGAAAAGAGGGAATTTCATTCCTTTCAATAGAGGGCGCAAAGGAGGTTGGAATTGAGTTTAACTCACTTTCAAAGTCCTATAATCTTACAGGCTGCAGAATTTCCTTTGCAGTAGGCAACAAAGAGCTTATTACGCAGTTTAAAAAGCTCCGTTCACAGGTGGATTACGGTATATTCATACCAATTCAGAAGGCTGCCATTGCGGCGCTTAACGGCCCGCAGACAACTGTTGTGAGAAACCGTCAGGAATACGAGGACAGAAGAAATGCCCTTTGCGACGGACTTAATTCCATAGGCTGGAGGGGCGCTGTATCAGAGGGAACAATGTTTGCATGGGCACCGCTGCCGGAAGGATATACAAATTCCGAAAAATTTGTACTGGAGCTTATTGAAAAAACAGGCGTATTTTGTGTTCCGGGAAGCGTTTTCGGAAGCCTTGGAGAAGGCTATGTAAGATTTGCTTTGGTAAAGCCTGTTGAAGAAATGAAAGAAATAGTTTCAGTAATAAAGGAAAGCGGAATAATTAAAAAATGACAAAAAATAAAAGGCTTATCTGTAAAAAGATGAGCCTTTTATGTGTTTTATTTATTTCTGCATTCAGGGCATACACCGTAAAATGTGAAACAGCTGTTTTCTATGTCAAAACCGCTTTCCTTGGCAACAACATCTGAAAGAGAGTTAAGACTGCTGCCGGTATAATCAAATATTTTTTGGCAGCATCTGCATATAAGGTGTGAATGCTGCTCCATATGTGCGTCATAGTTTGAATGTTCATTTACTATATGAAGCTCGTTTACAAGACCAACCTTTGAAAAAGAATCAAGTGTTTTATAAACCGTTGCAAGGCTTATGGAAGGGTTGGAAACAACAACTTCATTATAAATGTCCTCTGCTGTTGGGTGGGCATAGCTGTTTCTAAGGTATGTGTATATGGCAAGACGCTGAGGCGTAACCTTAAGGCCTTTGTCTTTCAGTATGTCTGCTGTTCCTTTCATATAGACCTCTCCAATCAATAATTATTCTTACTTAATAATAATATAAAAGTGATAATCTGTCAATTATTATTGGGCAAAATTAAACAGCTTTTGCAAAATTTGCTTACATAAATGGCGGCGCAGTTGAATTTTTGGCGGAGTATGGTATTATTATTGTTGTTGATTGGAGGAATTAGAAAATGCATATAGTTTTACATGAACCTGAAATACCGCAGAACGCCGGAAACATAGCAAGAACCTGTGCCGTAACAAATTCGGTGCTTCACCTTATAAAGCCCCTTGGCTTTTCTGTTGATGACAAGCATTTGAAAAGGGCCGGGCTGGATTACTGGCACTATCTTGACATAAGATATTATGAAAACTGGGAAGATTTTCTTGAAAAAAACAAGGGCGCAAGAATATACATGGCAACAACAAAAAGCAAAAAAATATACACCGAGGTTGAA
>Ga0129308_1002377_pt1 | contig 16127 bp, 13 predicted proteins | sample L827metagenome_FD_94440 | JGI IMG/M metagenome (GOLD analysis project Ga0129308, IMG submission 94440) | Ring-tailed lemur group fecal microbial communities from Wisconsin, USA - L827 metagenome | ecosystem: Host-associated > Mammals > Digestive system > Large intestine > Fecal | place: USA...
CACGTGGGTGATGCCTGCGTTTGCGGCAATGGCCTGGGCTGTCCGCTGGTTGTCACCGGTGAGCATTACCACATCCAGGTGGTTTTTCAGCAGCGCCTCCACAGCGGATTTGGAATCCGGCTTCAATACATCGGCAGCGGCAATGGTTCCCAGATACTCCTTTGTTTCCGATGCGAAATGAAGGGGTGTTTTTCCCTGGGATGCAAGGTCGGGCAGTTGGGGAAGCGTGATTTCCAGTTCCTCCATCAGCCGGTTATTTCCGCCGTAATAGCGCACGCCTTCCACAATGGCCGACACGCCCTTGCCGGGAATTGTCTCAAAATCCGTCGGCTCCGGATAAGCGCTGCCCTCCATGGTTTGGAGGATTGCCTTGGCAAAAGGATGCTCCGAGCGGCACTCCAATGCAGCCGCAATCCGCATCAGCTGGGATTGACCGCCTTTTCCGGGGAGTACATCCGTCACGGCGGGACGGCCGGTGGTCAGGGTGCCGGTTTTATCCAGAACCACAGTGTCAATGCGGTGAAGATTTTCCAGCGCCTGGGCATTTTTGAACAGAACGCCCATCTGGGCTCCCCGACCGGTTCCAACCATGATGGCTACCGGAGTTGCAAGCCCAAGGGCACAGGGGCAGGAAATCACCAGCACGGAAATAGCGCAGTTGAGACTGAATTCCAGGGAATATCCCATCACCATCCACACAGCGAAGGTCAAGGCGGAAATGCCCATAACCACGGGAACAAATACCCCCGCAATCTTATCCGCCAGCCGGGCGATGGGGGCCTTGGAGCCACCGGCCTCCTCCACCAGGCGAATGACCTGGGCCAGGGTGGTATTCTCCCCTACCTGGTCCGCTCGGAACTCCAGGTAGCCCTCCCGGTTTACGGTTGCGGCGGCCACGGTATCTCCCACGCCTTTTTCCACGGGGACGCTTTCCCCGGTGAGGGCGCTCTGGTCGACGGACCCCCGCCCGCTGAGGACGGTTCCGTCCACAGGGATACTGCCCCCGGCACGGACAATCACAGTATCCCCCACCTGAACCTGCTCCACGGGTATTTCCAGAACTTCATCATTCCGGCGGACGGTAGCTGTCTTGGGGCTCAAATCCATCAGGGCCCGAACGGCGTCGCTGGTTTTTCCCTTTGCCCTGGCTTCCAGAAACTTGCCCAGGGTAATCAGGGTGAGAATCATGGCAGCAGATTCAAAATAGAGATTTTCGCTGTACTGCCTGACCAGCGCCCAATCCCCATGCCCCATGGCCCAGGACATGCGGAACAGGGCTGCACAGCCGTAAATTAGAGCAGCCAAACTGCCAACAGCAATCAGGGAATCCATGTTGGGACTGCGGTGCCACAGCGCCTTCAAGCCCCGGGAATAATACACCCGATTGAGGAAGACCACAGGCAATGTCAAAAACAGCTGCAACAGTGCGGCAACCACCGCATTCTCTACCCCGTGATACCAGCTTGGGGCTGGCAGACCAATCATGTGCCCCATGGTGAAATACATCAGAATCACCAGGCAGATTGCCGAGCCGATGATTCGCTGTTTCATTTCCTTCAAGCCGTTGGACTCCTGAGGTGACTTTGGGGGCTTTTCCCCTTGAAGGAAAGCATTGTAGCCTGCCCCTTGAACCGCCGCAATTACCTGGGTGGATACATCTTCTCCGGCAGTTACCACCATGGTACCGGCCAGCAGGTTTACCTCGGCCCGCTCCACTCCCGGGACGCTGCGGGATACCTTTTCAACCCGGGCAGAACAGGCCGCACAGGTCATCCCGGATACTTGAAACTTGAAAGTCATTTGGGAAATTCTCCTTCGTCTATTATGCTCCATTTCGATGGAAACGTCAACTGTTTCTATTGACATGCTCCATGACTTATGATACTATTCTACCACGCAACGTTCAAAAAGCAAGTATGCACTATTATGTGCCATACTTCCCTTTTAGATACTATAGGAGGTTCCGGATGAATGTAAACGACATATGTCCCGTGGCAGCCACCTTAGACCTGATCGGCGGTAAATACAAGGCGCTCATTCTCTGGTATCTGGCCGATGGCCGACGCCGCTTTTCGGAATTGCGGAAGATGATCGCCAATGCCACACCCAAAATGCTGACCCAGCAGCTTCGGGAGCTGGAGGCTCAACATCTGATTCACCGGGAGGTTTTTCCGGTGGTTCCCCCGAAGGTGGAATATTCCCTCACAGAAACCGGGCGCAGCCTGATGCCCATTCTCACGGCCATGCGGGACTGGGGAACGGAGTATCTCCGGGGGAAAGATGTAGAACCCAACTGCCTGATGATGCGTTCCGAGGCTTCCACCGGATGCCGCTGAACGGACATGGATTACCGAAAGGACGATGAAGAATGAGAGTAAAAATTATTTCTGACAGCACCTGCGACCTTTCCCAGGATTTGATTCAAAAATACGATATTGGAATCGTACCCTTAATCGTTACAATGGACAACCAGGAGTTTCTGGACGGAATCACCATCACCCCCGCTGATATTTTTGCCCATGTGGCTTCCGGCGGCAGCCTGTGCTCCACGGCAGCACGGGGCGTTGCGGTGTACCAGGAGGAGTTTGCCAAATACACTAAGGAATATGATGGCATTATCCACATAGACATCGGCTCGGGCTTCTCTTCCAGCTATCAGAACGCCTGCATTGCGGCAGAGGACTTTGATAACGTTCGTGTCATTGATTCTCAAAACCTCTCCACAGGCCATGGCCTTGTGGTATTGAAGGCCTGTGACCTTGCCCAGACTGCCAAGGATTTAGACGAGCTGAAATCTCAGCTGGATGCGTATGCTTCCAGAGTAGAGGCAAGCTTCCTCCTGGATCGGCTGGATTACATGGTCAAGGGCGGCCGCTGCTCCGGCGCCGCCGCTTTGGGCGCCAACCTTCTGAGTCTGAAGCCCTGTATCGAGGTGAAGGACGGGAAGATGGTTGTGGTGAAGAAATACCGTGGCCATATTGAGAAGTGTATGGCGTCCTATGTAAAGGATCGGCTGGCAGGGCGTGAGAATCTGGATGATGAGAGAATTTTCATCACCCATACCGATGTGTCCAAGGAAAGCCTGGAGGCAACCATCAACGGTGTCCGCCAGTACGGTAATTTCAAAAATGTGTATGAAACCGTTGCCGGATGCACTGTCTCCTGCCACTGCGGCCCCGGCACCATGGGCATTCTCTTTGTGAGAAAGGCTTAATGAAAGACAACACTGCTTACGCCCGAGGAATCATAATTTCTTCGGGCGTAGCTTTTTGCAAAATAGTGGGAAAGGATTTAAGGAAACGGGAATGGAAACAGTTGAATTGCGGAAAATGACCAGAGATCTTTGTCACAAATTGTTTCAGGGATGGAACAATGATATTTCCATCTACGCAGACATATCCACGTTTAAGCCGTTCTCCTATGAAAAAGAAGCTGTTGACCGGTATTTTGATTCAAAAAAAGAATCTTCACGGGTGATATTTGCAATCATGCTTGGCGAGAAACCGATTGGAGAATTACAGCTGAAACGGATCGACTGGGAAAAAGCGGAGTGCGCCTTGAGCATTCATATGCAGAACGATGCTGTAAAAGGAAAAGGCTTCGGAACACAGGCCGAGTTGAAGGCAGTAGAATATGCTTTTCATGAACTGGGGATGACTGCGGTGAATGCAGATACCATTATAAAGAATGCCCGCAGTCAGCATGTCTTGGAAAAGGTAGGATTCAAATTTATCAGAGAAGATGGGAACTTCAAGTATTATCGCATTGAGCGATAAATTTCAGTTTATCTGGAGTTTTGTGGCTGTTCCTGATGACTCGTTCCGGTGCAGATATTGAGTATCACAGCAAGAAGGATAATTGCTCCGCCAAGCATCGCATATTTTCCGACCTGCTCTCCATAAAAAATCAACACCCAAATCGGATTCAAAATTGCCTCCAGCAAGCCAATCAGCGATGCGCTGACAGGGCTGGTCAGCTTGGAGCCTTTTGAAAAAACCAGATAGGCAAGTCCAACCTGGAAAATTCCCAAGGCCACCAGAGCTGCTATCCCTTTGGTATCCATATAAAATACATCCCCCAACAGCGGAATGGATACCAAAAAAGAGACCAGAAATGCCAGCATACTGGAATCCTCACTGCTGGACTGCGGGAGGGAATTGATAAAAAACACCCCTGAGAAGCATATGCCCGCTCCAATGGCAAGCAGATTGCCGAGCAGATGACCTCCGTCCAGTTTGTCAAAGAAAAAAAGAATCATTCCGGCAAATGCCATCATAACAATGATATACTGATTTTTCTGAGGTAATTTTTTCCGGTAAATACAATCCCCAATCAGCACGAATATGGGCGCGGTATATTGAAGTACGATGGCATTAGCCGCCGTTGTCAGCTTATTTGCTATGACGTATAGAAAATTCGTCATGACAAGGCAAAACGCTGCTGCTACAATATAACGATTGCATTGAATTTGAATTTTTCTCTTATAAACGCAAAAAAACAGGAAAGCAATAAATGAGCGAGCTCCGTTGATCGCAATCGCATTTCCTGGAATAAACTTGATCAGAATGCCGCCGGTAGACCACAAAACCGCAGCCATCAGCATATAGAGATTTCCCCTGGTTTTATCCGTCATATACGTTCCCTCTTTGTTTCCTTTTTGGATTCTTTGATGTTTTTGCAGTGCAAAAGTTTATTTCTCACCGCCCGACTAAAACCCGTCAAACATTATAGCAAAGAATTTGGAAAAAGCAAATATGAGCCGCAACTCTGGACAGCGGCTCTTTTGCCTTGCACTTCTCTGTTTTCCCATAAAAACCCATTCAGTGCTCCAAGAAAAACGGTACATATAATTTTTTAAGGCAGCAGCGGCTTAGTCCGATGCTGCCTTGTCTACTTCTCACCGCTGCATTTCTCTTCAGCTCCGTAAACTCTTGACTGTGAAAAACAGCTATTCTATAATAGGTACCAGATCTGCTCCTGTTTTACATCGATTTTACAAAACTGTGGTAACATATTTGACATGAGCTTGATAGAATGGTTTTCGTAAAAATGGAATCATGTGGAGGCAGATCAACTTATGGATATTTTTCATATATTAGCCATGCTCGGCGGATTGAGCCTGTTCCTGTTCGGCATGAACATCATGGGGCAATCCCTGGAGCGCCGGGCAGGCAGCGGACTTCGATCCATTCTCGGGAAACTGACCACCGGGAAAGTCATGGGACTTCTCACAGGACTATGCGTCACCGCAGTCATTCAAAGCTCCTCGGCAACCACCGTTATGGTGGTGGGCTTTGTCAATTCCGGGCTGATGACCTTGCGGCAGGCCATCCATGTCATCATGGGCGCCAATGTGGGAACCACGGTGACAGCGTGGATTTTAAGTCTTGCGGGAATTGACAGCGGCAATGTGTTTGTTCAGCTTTTGAAGCCTTCCTCTTTCGTTCCGGTTCTCTCCCTCGTCGGTATCATTCTGTATATGTTCTGTAAGGATACCCGGAAAAAGGATACCGGTTCCATTCTGCTGGGCTTCGCCACACTGATGTACGGTATGGAAACCATGTCGAATTCCGTCAAAGGGCTCCAGGACGTTCCGGCGTTTCAAAATCTCTTCCTGCTGTTTGAAAATCCGGTGATGGGTGTGCTGGCCGGGGCTGTATTGACGGCGGTCATTCAGTCCAGCTCCGCTTCGGTGGGCATTTTGCAGGCACTAGCATCCACCGGTCAGGTCACATATGCCGGAGCCATTCCCATCATCATGGGGCAGAACATCGGAACCTGTATCACCGCAATGCTGTCCTCCGTGGGAACAAATAAAAACGCCAAGCGGGCGGCATTGGTTCATCTGTCCTTCAACGTCATCGGGACCGCCGTATGGCTGTCCGTATTCTGTCTGGTAAAATGGGCGTTCTCCCCTGCCCTGCTGGGCGAATCCGCATCCCTGTTTGGCATCGCGGTAGCCCACACCGCTTTCAATGTGCTCTGCACCGCGCTGATGCTGCCCATGACCGGCCTTCTGGAGCGGCTGGTAAATCAGCTCATTCCTGAAAATGCGGAAAAGGAAACCACAGTGGAGCTGGATGAGCGGCTGCTCAGCACACCGTCCATCGCTCTGGAACGGTGCCGCAGCGTTGCCGCTGATCTGGGAAAGGCATCGGTCAGTGCCTTAAAGGGAGCTCTTTCCCTGGCCAATGGATATTCCCCCGATGTGGCGCACAAAATCCGGGACAATGAAGCCCTGACAGACCATTACGAGGATATTCTGAGCACTTATCTTGTGCATTTAAGTGCCAGGCAAATCCAGGAATCGGGCAGCGCAGAGGCAGCGGGGCTGCTCAAAATGATCGGTGATTTTGAGCGCATTGCGGACCATGGTGTCAATCTTCTGGAATCCTTTGAGGAGCTGAAAAGCAAGGGGCTCTCCCTGACAGAGGAAGCCCGCAGTGAATATGCTGTGCTGTCGAAAGCCATCAGTGAGATTCTGGATGTCTCCCTGGATGCCTTTTTGAAGAACGACCCCGCCACGGCGCAGGATGTGGAGCCTCTGGAACAGGTGATCGACATTTTGAAAGAGCAGCTGCGCACCTGCCACATTCTCCGGCTGCAAAGCGGAAAATGCACCATCGACGTTGGATTTGTCTGGTCGGATATTCTCACCAATTTGGAGCGGGTCGCCGATCACTGCTCCAATATTGCAGGCTGCATTATGGACATTGAGGATAATAATATGAACATCCATCAATCCTTGCGATCCATGCGTCTTGACAGTGAGGATTTCCGTGTCAGGTTTGAGGAATATAGGCTCAAATACGCTCTGACCAGTGAAATGAAAACAAAAAAAGCATAAAAGAAGGAATAGTTATGATTTTTTGTGTAGAGGATGATCGTGGAATCCGTGATCTGATGGTCTATGCTCTGAATTCCGCCGGGTTTGAAGTCCGGGGCATGGAGGATGGAGCGTCTCTCTTTTCCGCTCTGAAGCTAAATTCTCCAGAGCTGATTATGCTGGACATCATGCTGCCCGGCGAGGACGGCATCGCAATTTTACAAAAACTGCGTCAAAATCCTGCGACCGCTGAGATTCCAATTATCATGGCTACGGCAAAGGGAACGGAGTATGACAAGGTGATTGGTCTTGATTTGGGGGCGGATGATTATCTGGTGAAGCCCTTTGGCATGATGGAAATGGTATCCCGTGTAAAGGCTGTTCTGCGCAGGGCGTCAGTCCGGAGCGCCCCCCAGCTTCTCCGTGTAGGAGACCTGGAAATGAACCGGAACAGACACACGGTTTTAGTGGGCGGACAGCGGACGGAGCTTACCCTGAAGGAATTTGAGATGCTCCGCCTGTTTCTGGAAAATCCCGGCCGGGTATTTACCCGTGACCAGATATTTGACCGGATTTGGGGAACGGACTACGCCGGGGAAAGCCGGACGGTGGATGTGCATATCGGGACACTGCGCGCAAAGCTTGGCCCGTGCGGCACATATATTGAGACAGTACGCGGCGTGGGCTATCGCATGGAGGAAAATATATGACAAAACGAATTTTCCGTAATATCCTGGTCGTGGCTCTCGGCGTCTTCCTTGCCTCCACCCTGTTATTTATGACGGTGCTGTACGATTACTTTTCCGCCTCCCTTCTTGGCCGGCTCAGAGCGCAGCTGGATATGGCCTCTCGGGGTGTTTTGCATGAAGGAATTGGATATTTTGAGGACATCCAAACAGATGGGTTCCGTATGACATGGATTGGAACGGATGGCAAGGTTCTTTACGACAGTGCCTCCGACGTTCAGGATATGGAGAATCATTTCCAGCGTGAGGAGATTAAGGAAGCGCTGGCGGAGGGATACGGGGAAAGCATCCGGGATTCCTCCACTTTGACCCAGCGGTATCTGTACAGTGCAAAGAGACTGTCCGACGGGACAGTGCTGCGGCTTTCGGTCACTCAAAATTCCCTGCTCGTGCTGATGTTGGGTATGCTTCAGCCGTCTTGCGTCATATTTGCCATTGCGATCATTCTATCCATTGTACTTGCGTCCCGGTTGTCAAAAAACATTGTAAAGCCCCTCAATGAGTTGAATTTAGACGATCCGCTGAGCAGCAACGGATATGAGGAATTACGTCCCCTGCTCCGCCGGATTGACACCCAGCAGCGGCAAATCAGGCTCCAAAGCAATCAGCTGAAACAAAAGCAAAATGAATTTGAAACCCTGACCGGTAGGATGTCCGAAGGAATCGTGCTGCTGGACAGCAAGGGCTTCCTAATCAGTATCAATCCAGCGGCAGAAAATTTGCTGCTGTCTCCCAATTCGGTAACCGTGGGGGAAAATATACTATCCTTGAATCCGAACCCCGAGCTGGCAAAACTCCTGGAACAGGCCTCCAGGGGCAGTCATGGTGAAAAAACAATGATGCTGAAAAACAGGACTTACCGTGTCAGTGCAAATCCCGTTACAGAGGACGATCAAATCTATGGCGTGGTTTTACTCCTCCTTGACATAACCGAAAAGGAAAACGCAGAGCATATGCGCCGGGAGTTCACCGCCAATGTTTCTCATGAGCTGAAAACCCCCCTGCAAACCATTTCTGGCTGCGCCGAGCTGCTGGCAAACGGCATGGTAAAGAGTGAGGATGTTCCTGCCTTTTCAAAGCAGATTTATACCGAAGCCCGGCGCATGATCCAGCTGGTGAATGATATTATCGGGCTTTCCCATTTGGATGAAGGCGCTGAGGATATGGCATGGGAAGAGGTCGATCTGTTTGCCATTTGTCAAAAGACGGCGGAATCTCTGGCCAGTGAAGCGGAGAAAAACGGTGTCAGAGTCGATCTGATGGGAGAATCCGCTGTTGTTCACGGCATTCCTCAGCTCCTCGACAGCATCGTCTACAATCTCTGTGACAATGCCATCAAGTACAACCGAAAAAATGGGACTGTGCGACTGTCTGTGAAGAACGAAGATAGCGGTGTGCTTTTGTCTGTTGCCGATACAGGGATTGGAATCCCGCCGGAGGACAAAGAACGTATTTTTGAACGATTTTATCGGGTGGACAAGAGTCGCTCCAAGGAAATTGGCGGAACGGGATTGGGCCTTTCAATTGTAAAGCATGCCGCAAGGCTCCATGGTGCACAGATTACCGTAGACAGCACCCTTGGCAAGGGCACAATTGTTACAGTAAGACTTGGTTTACCGTCTGTTTAGAGATTCATTAAACATGTAGGAAAATCACGGCAGAAGCCTCTCTGGGCCTCTGCCGTGGTCTTCATTTACACCAGAAAATCAAGAGGTGACTGCTGCGGAATGTCCTGATTCCTCCGCTTCCTTTTGGGGAGAAACAACGCTTTCCCCGGAGGCCTTTAACATTTTGTTATCAAATAGAACATTTGCGTTTTCGACCTGTATCCTGAAGAAATGTTGACAAGGGGGCGCATCCATTGCAGCATCATTTGACTAAATGGACGTTTTTGCGCGCGAATGGAAATGGGGCTTGCTTTTGTGCTGAAATATGACGAGGCATCTTCCAATTTTTTGAAATTTCATTTCTTGTTCCCGATTATTTCATTTCTGAGCAATAATATAAAACCATTGGACTACATGAAATAACTGGAGGAATATCTATGTGCACAGCCGCAGTATACAAATCCAAAGATTTTTATTTTGGCAGAACCCTTGACTATGAAATCTCCTTTGGGGAAGAAATTGCAGTCATGCCCCGAAATTTCCCCATTGACTTCCGGCACATGGGAAAATTGAATCACCACTATGCAATGGTCGGTATGGTTCATCTAGCGGAAAAATCTCCGCTGTTCTATGATGCCGTCAATGAAAAGGGTCTGGGAATGGCCGGGCTGAATTTTGTGGGGAATGCTGATTACAAGTCCCTGGTATCGGGCAAGGACAATGTGGCGCCGTTTGAGTTTATTCCCTGGATTCTGGGCCAATGCGCCAGTGTGAGGGAGGCTCGGCTGCTGCTTCAAAAAATAAATCTGGTCAATACCCCGTTCAGCAAGGAGCTGCCTCTGGCTCAGCTGCACTGGATCATTGCCGACCAGGAGGAGGCCATCACTGTTGAGTCCGTAAAGGAGGGACTTAAGGTCTACCATAACCCTGCCGGGGTGCTGACCAACAATCCACCCTTTGACGAGCAACTGTTCCAGCTGAATAACTTCATGCACCTGTCCCCCAAGACTCCAATGAATCTCTTCTCCGACAAGCTGCCTCTCACCTGTTACAGCCGGGGCATGGGTGCTTTGGGTATGCCCGGTGATCTCTCTTCCCAATCCCGGTTTGTCCGGGCTGCATTTGTGAAGCTGAACTCCGTTTCCGGAGATTCGGAATCGGAGAGCGTCAGTCAATTCTTCCACATTCTGGGTTCTGTTGACCAGCAAAGGGGCTGCTGTGACCTGGGAGGCGGAAAATTTGAATACACCCTCTACACCTCCTGCTGCAATGCCTCCAAGGGAATTTACTACTACACCACTTACGATAATCACCAGATTAGCGGTGTGGACATGGGTCGGGAGAATCTGGATGGCAAAAACCTTTCCATCTATCCACTAATTTACGGCGAACACTTCAACATCCAAAACTAAGGAAGCTCTGAGTAAATACCCATGCACTTTCGGTACGCTGCGAATTATGAAAGTATGGAATGTGCATGGGTATTTATTTCCATCAGCGGCAAAAGCCCCGCAAAGGGCGAGCCGCTGGCATTTAAGGCAGATGTGTAATTTCCTGCAAGCCGGTTTTCTCACTAAAAATCTGTCTATGTATTGAAAACTGCCAAATTCTATGGTATCCTGTTGTACATAGAAGGAAAGTGCATTCTTATAGAAAAGTATGCATTTCTGTGAATATGTCCTATTACAAAAAATTAGCTGATTGTTCTTTCACTGTGAAAATATGATGATTTTGCTGTGCTTTTGGGGGAGTCGAGGATGAACACACTTTACTTCAAGTATGCCCTGGAGGTGGAAAAAACAGCCTCCATCACTCGGGCTGCAGACAATCTGTTTATGACTCAGCCAACTCTGAGCAAGTCCATTAAGGATTTGGAAGCCTGTCTGGGTTTTGCTGTGTTCCGCCGCACCTCCAAGGGAGTTGTTCCTACCCAGAAGGGACAGGTGTTTCTGGAGCACGCCCGAAAAATTGTGGCACAGATGGAACGGATGGAGTTGTCCTTGCAGTCTAAAGATTCCGTAAACCAGGTATTCAGCCTTGCCATTCCCCGGGTCGACTATATTTCCCAGGCTGTCGTTAATTTCCTGTGCGAATTTGACAACAGCCTGGAAATGGAACTGGACATTCTGGAAACCAACTCCCTGAACGTAATTGAAAAGGTAGCCGCCGGTGATTTTGTCCTGGGAATCATCCGCTGCCATGTGGAGGACGAGGATTATTTTCTGAAAAGCCTGACGGAAAACGGGCTGCAATACGAAAACCTGTGGCAGTCCCATTATGTTGCGCTGATGTCTCAAAATCACCCCCTTGCCCGGCAGCCAAAGCTGACTGAAGAGGATTTTTCCTTCTACATTGAAGTTGCCTTTGGAGATGACTACGTGCCATATGTCCGGGTAAGCAATCACAACCGGGCCGCAGAGCAGCTGAATAACAAACGGATTCTGGTTTATGACCGGGCCATGCAGTTTGATCTTCTGAAAGCCAATCCTCTGTCTTATATGTGGGTGTCTCCCCTGCCCAAGGAAATGCTGGAACAAAACGGGCTCGCTCAGCGCAGAATCAAAAACAGCTGTGAATTCAAAGATTTCCTGATCAGCCGCTCCGGCTACCGGTACAGTAAGCTGGACCGGGATTTCATCAATGAATTGACGCTGCATCGAAATGAAGTTGCCTACGCTGACAGCTTCTGAGCCATTCCAAATTGGAATACCATTCATTCCGTTTTTCCAGAAAAAGCTGCCTCTACCAGGTTTTTCACAAACAGGAATCTGCCGAAAAGAATGGACCCTTGTGCGGTCAGTGTATTTTCCGGCAGATTCCCTTTTTCGTTTTGTGAAAAATGTCATAAGATGGCAGCCGCCTCTTCATGGCAATCTTCAATTTCACATTATGGAGTTATTTGAGTATAATAATATCGATATGAAACATCCTGAAAGGAGATTCTCTATGGGAACGAAAATTACGATCATCGGTGCGGGAAGCGTAGGCTCTACCATTGCCAACGACCTGGTTGCCATGAACATTGCTACGGAAATTCTGCTCATCGACATCAATGAGCAGAAAGCCTTTGGAGAGGCGATGGACATCTATCAGGGAACCGGCTTTACCTCCCCTGCCATCATCCGGCCCGGACATTATGAGGATGCTGTCGGTTCCTCCATCGTCATCATTACCTCCGGCATGGCCCGAAAGCCCGGTCAGACCCGACTGGAGCTTGCCCAGACCAATGTGGATATTCTCAAGCAGATCACCCCCAACATTGTGGAATATGCCCCTGATGCCGTCTATATCATCGTCTCCAACCCGGTAGACGTGATGACCTATGCTTTTCACCAGCTTTCCGGCATTCCGGCGGAGCACATTATCGGTTCCGGCACGGTGCTTGATACGGTGCGTCTGCAAACCGAGCTGGCAAAGGAATTCGGGATCAGTCCCAAAAATGTCCACGCCCATGTCTATGGTGAGCATGGCGACAGTTCCTTCGTCCCCTGGTCTCTTGCAACGATTTCAAATAATCACATCAGCCGCTACAAATCCCACGCCCCCCACCGGGATACTATCAGCTTTAACGGAAATTATGCTGAATTTGAAGAGCGGGTTCGGAAATCCGGCGCCGTGGTAATTCAGGCCAAGGGAGCCACCTTCTACGCCGTGGCCTTCTCCGTCTGCCACATCATCAAATGCATTCTGAACGGTTCCGGCACGGCGCTGACGGTTTCTACCATGATGAACGGAGAGTATGGCATTTCCGATGTCTGCCTGAGCGTACTGTGCATTGTGGACAGCAACGGAGTTCGGGGAAAAATCCAGAATGATCTGACCGATGAAGAGCTGCAAAAGCTCCGTTACAGTGCCGATAAGCTGAAAGAAACCATTGCATCCATTAACATCTAGGGAGGGCAAACGGATGGAATACCGCATTGAACACGATTCCATGGGTGAGATTCAGGTTCCTGCCGACAGATATTGGGGAGCCCAGACCCAGAGAAGCCACGAAAACTTCCCCATCGGTGTGGGAATCGAGACCATGCCGGGAGAGATCATCCATGCCTTTGGCATCCTGAAGCTTGCCGCCGCCAGAGCAAATCACGCTCTGCGGCCCGAAAAAATGACTGAGCGGAAGCTGTTCGCCATCGAAAGGGCCGCCGGAGAGGTCATCTCCGGAGAACTGAATAATCACTTCCCCCTTGTGGTCTGGCAGACCGGTTCCGGCACCCAGTCCAACATGAACGCCAATGAAGTCATTTCCAACCGGGCCAATGAGCTGTCCGGGGAAAAACTGGTGCATCCAAATGATGACGTAAACATGAGCCAGTCCTCCAACGATACCTTCCCCACCGCCATGCACATTTCCGCCGTTTGCGCCATTGAGGACAAGGTACTGCCCGCTGTTGACACGCTGATTAAAACCTTCCTGAAACTGGAACAGGAAAATGTCGATGTGGTCAAGTCCGGCAGAACACATTTGCAGGATGCCGTACCCATCTCCTTTGCCCAGGAGATTTCCGGCTGGCGCAGCAGCCTTCAGCGGGATCGTGAGATGCTGAACCTGTCCCTCACCGGCCTGCGGGAGCTGGCTCTGGGGGGAACCGCCGTGGGCACCGGCCTGAATGCCCCCAAGGGCTTCGGCCAGAAGGTGGCCCAAGAGGTAGCGCTTCTCACCGGGAAAGAATTCAAAACCGCCGAAAACAAATTCCATGCCCTGACCTCCAAGGACGAGCTGGTGTTTGCCCACGGTGCACTGAAAGCACTGGCAGCGGATATGATGAAAATTGCCAACGATGTCCGCTGGCTGGCCTCCGGCCCCAGGGACGGCCTGGGGGAAATCTTCATCCCGGAAAACGAGCCCGGTTCCTCCATCATGCCTGGTAAAGTAAATCCCACCCAGTGCGAAGCTGTGACCATGGTGGCAGTGCAGGTCATGGGCAACGATGCCGCCATCGGCATCGCCGCCAGCCAAGGCAATTTTGAACTGAATGTGTTTATGCCCGTCATTGCCTACAATTTCCTCCAATCCGCCCGCCTGCTGGCGGAGGCCATTGTGTCCTTCAACGATCGCTGCGCTGTGGGCATCACAGCCAACCGGGTGAAGATGCGGAGCAATCTCCACAACTCCCTGATGCTGGTCACCGCCCTGAACCCCTACATCGGATACGAAAATGCCGCCAAAACCGCAAAGAAAGCATACCGGGAGAACATCTCGCTGAAAGAGGCCTGCGTAGCCCTGGGCTTTTTGACGGAGGAGAAATTTGATGAGGTGTTCCATCCCGAGCAGATGATTTGACGGGGAGAAAACAGAAATGACATACAGTTACTTTCCCGGCTGCACCCTGAAAACCAAAGGGGCAGACCTGGACATCTATGGCAGAAGGGCTGCCCAAGCCCTGGGCTTTCCCTTGGAGGAGCTTTCTGATTGGCAGTGCTGCGGGGGCGTCTACCCCCTGGCCAAGGACGAAATTGCCACCCGGCTGTCCTCCGTCCGGGCCCTGGCGGCTTCCCGGGAGACGGGGAGCAAGCTGGTGACGCTGTGCTCCGCCTGCTACCATGTGCTCAAGCGGGTCAATGGAGATATGCGCAACGACGACGGCATCCGTCAGAAGGTCAATAACTATCTGGGCCTGAGTATGCCCTATTTCGGGGAGACAGAGGTTCTGCACTACCTGGAGGTTCTGAGAGATGCCGTCGGCTGGGACGAACTCCGCAGGAAAGTCGTAATGCCTCTGACCGGCAAAAAGATCGGTGCTTATTACGGTTGCCTGCTGCTGCGGCCCAGCCGGGAGCTGGGCTTCGACGATCCGGAAAATCCCACCATCATGGAGGATTTTATTCGTGCCGTTGGGGCCGAGCCGGTGATCTACGCCATGCGCAACGAATGCTGCGGCGGCTACGCCACCATCGAAAATCAGAAATATGCCGTCGCTCAGGCGCAAAAGGTGATCGACAACGCCCGCAGCAGCGGCGCAGAGCTGCTGATTACCGCCTGCCCCCTGTGCATGTACAATTTGAGCCGCAACACCGACGGCAGTGTCCCTGTGCAGTATTTCACGGAGCTTCTGGCGGAAGCGCTAGGGTTAAAGGAGGAGAACAATGGCTGATTCCATATTATTGGAGACCATCGCCTCCATTTCCGGTGTGAATCCCAGAAAATGTATGAAGTGCGGCAAGTGCTCCGGCGCCTGTCCTGCCTACGACGAAATGGAATATCATCCCCATCAGTTTGTCTCCATGGTGGAAAGCGGTCGGATTGAAGAGCTGATGGCATCCAAAGGCATCTATACCTGCTTGAGCTGCTTCGCCTGCGTCGAGCGCTGCCCACGAAGCGTGGAGCCCGCCAGGCTGATTGAGGCCGTCCGTCTTGCCGTGATTCGGCAGCAGGGGCAAAACCATCTGACGCCCCAGCAAATCCCGGAGCTGTTGGATGAGGACATGCCCCAGCAGGCCATCACCAGCGCATTCCGGAAATACAGAAGATAAGGAGGAGGACAATGCAGAAAATTGGCGTTTTTGTCTGCTGGTGCGGCAGTAACATTGCGGCAACGGTGGATGTGGAGGCAGTTTCTCAGGCTCTTTCAAAAGAGCCCGGCGTTGTATTCTCCACAAATTATCAGTACATGTGCTCCCAGACCGGACAGGATTTGATTCGGGATAAAATAAAAGAATTCGGCCTTACCGGTGTGGTGGTCTGCTCCTGCTCCCCCCGGATGCACGAGAATACCTTCCGCAAAACCTGCGAAAAAGCGGGACTGAATCCCTATCTGGTGGAGATTGCCAATATCCGGGAACAGTGCTCCTGGATTCATAAGGACAAGGCGGCTGCCACGGAAAAGGCCATCATTTTGGGCAGAGCCGCAATTGCCAAGGTACAGCTGAACGCCCCGCTCCACGCCGGCACCAGCCCGGTGAAAAAACGGGCTTTGGTCATCGGCGGCGGAATTGCCGGCATCCAGA
>Ga0129308_1002378_pt1 | contig 16122 bp, 16 predicted proteins | sample L827metagenome_FD_94440 | JGI IMG/M metagenome (GOLD analysis project Ga0129308, IMG submission 94440) | Ring-tailed lemur group fecal microbial communities from Wisconsin, USA - L827 metagenome | ecosystem: Host-associated > Mammals > Digestive system > Large intestine > Fecal | place: USA...
AAGAATATATAGTCCGCACCATCGCCCGCTTCTCTCTAAATGGCTCGTAAATGGCCTGAGCACCGCTTGCCACAGCCCTGTAATGTGATCGAAATCCCTCATCAGCATCTCGGCAACACGGGCGGCCCACCATGGTCGGCATCTTGTAGGAAGGTGCCGGGGCCACGGAGCCGCCGCATCGCTTGCATCAAAGGGAGCTGGTCAACATGGGTAAGCTTGATGGGAAGATTGCCATTATCACGGGAGCTTCCAAGGGCATTGGCGCAGGTATTGCCCGCGTTTTCACTGAGGAGGGGGCGTGTGTGGTGCTCGCCGCCCGAGGCAGCGACGTCTTGCAGTTCGCCGAAGAGCTGCAGGCAGCCGGCAGGGAGGCGGTCGGCTTTCGCTGCGACGTGAGCGACGCCCAGTCCTGCAAGGACCTTGTCGACTTCACCCTCAAGACATACGGAACCGTCGACATCCTCGACTGCAACGCCGGCATCTGCACGCTCGGCGACTTTCTTACCAGCGACGACGCATGGCGCGATGCACACATCGACATCAACATCAAGGGCGTCTGGAACGTCTGCCGCGCGGCCCTGCCCACCATGGTGCGCAACAACGCGGGATCTATCGTCATCACCAGCTCGGTCACGGGAGACATGGTGGCCGACCCCGGTGAGGTCGCCTACGCCACGACGAAGGCCGCCCTTGTCGGGTTCACGAAGGCCCTTGCGCGCGAAATGGCCCCGCACAACATCAGGGTCAACTGCATCTGTCCTGGATACGTGCAAACGCCCCTGGTAGAAGGCATGGCAAGCCAATCGGACCCCGACGACCCCTCACGCGCCATCTCGGCGATCGCCCATGCCGTGCCCTTGGGACGCCTGGGCACACCCGATGAGTGCGGCGAGCTGTGCGCCTTCCTCGCCTCGAACGAAGCCAGCTACATAACAGGAACTCAGATGGTGATTGACGGCGGCTCCACGCTACCCGAGACCACCTCGATGGGACAGTAATCATGAACCAGACTCAGACCACGGAAGTCATGCAGGACTCCGCGCTGTTCGACGACGTTGCCAAGCAGGCGCTGGGACGATACGAGTTCGACGGCGACGAGGCCAAGCTCCTCACCTTTTCGGAGAACTACACCTATCTTGTGCGCAATCCCGTCACTGGGTCGAAGGACGCCGTGCTGCGCATCAGTCGCCCGGGCTACCACACGCTCGAGGAGCTTGAGGGCGAGATGGCGTGGCTGCGACAGATCAACGACTACACGCCCCTTGTGGTGGCCAATCCCCTGCCTGCGCGAGACGGCAGCTACATCCAAAGCGTCGTCGGGCCCGACGGGGCGACCTACCAGTGCGTCGTGTGCGAGTTCCTCAGCGGAGAAGCCCCCAGCGAGGACGACCCGAAGGGCATGGTCAGCCAATTCTGCCAACTTGGCGAGACGACGGCCTACCTGCACCGACAGACCGAGATTTGGAACGGCACGCGCAGGCTCAAGCGCATCTCATGGACGTACGACACCATCATCGGCGAGCATGCCGCGTGGGGTCCCTGGCAGGCATTCGAGGGCCTGACCCCGCAGGACACGGCCCAACTTGAGCGCTGCTGCGCCACCATCCAGCGACGCCTCGAGCGTTACGGCACGAGCGAGCGCACGTTCGGCCTCATTCACGCCGACCTGCGCCTGGCCAACCTTCTTGTGGAAAACGACCAGGTAAAGGTAATCGATTTCGACGACTGCGGCTTCGGGTGGCACCTGCACGACCTGGCCGGCGCCCTTAGCTTCATCGAGACGAGCCCCTTGGCCTGCGACCTTGTGAACTCCTGGCTCGACGGGTACCGCAAGGTGCTGTCCTTCACCGACACGGACTTCGAGGAAATCGACACCTTCATCATGCAGAGGCGCCTGCAGCTCACCGCCTGGCTCGCAAGCCACAAGGGCTCCGACCCCGTGAAGGAGCTGTCGCTGGGATGGGTCGATGGCACGATGGAGCTCGCCGAGAGATATCTGCGCCTGTTCGCCTAAACACCAAGGCTACCTGGGACGTTGATCCCCGAGACTAAGGAAGCAACATATGCAAGGAGAAGCCGCAAGCATGGAGGCCCCCATGCGCTCCACCATTATGGACTCGAACAGCTTCAAGCCTTCCGATTTGGACGGGCTCGACCCCCAGACGCGCGAGCTCGTCGAACGCAGGCGGGTGCTCGGGCCGAGCTACCGCCTCTTCTACAAGCATCCGCTCCACTTCGTGAAGGGGCTCGGTACCAGGCTCTATACCGCCGACGGCGAGGAGTATCTGGACGCCTATAACAACGTGGTGTCGGTGGGCCATTGCCACCCCCATGTGGTGGAGGCGATTTGCCGACAGGTCTCGACGCTCAACACGCACACGCGCTACCTGCACGAAGGCATCGTGGACTACGCCGAGCACCTCGTGGCCCTGCTGCCCCCTGAAGTGGACCGGGTCATGTTCGAATGCTCGGGCTCGGAGGCCAACGACCTCGCCGTGCGCGTGGCCCGCGCAGCCACGGGTGGCACGGGCGTCATCGTGACCTCGGAGGCATACCACGGCAACACGGCGCTGATAACGGGTCTGTCTCCCTCAATCGGGGCCGACCAGCCCATGCTACCCGACATGCGCATGATTCCCACACCTGACACCTGGCGCCTCGGGACAAACGACCTCGGCGCATGGATGGCCGCGCACGTGGCCGAGCAGATTGCCGATATGCGCAGGCACGGGTTCAAGTTTGCCGCGCTGCTCGTGGACTCGATCTTCTCCTCCGACGGCGTGTATCCCGGCGCCCCAAGTTCCCCGGAGGCGCGCGAGGGATTCCTCAAACCAGTGGTTGACCTCGTGCACAAAGAAGGCGGTCTCTTCATCGCCGACGAGGTCCAGCCCGGCTTTGCGCGCACTGGCGAGGCGTTTTGGGGTTTCGAGCGTCACGGCGTCGTGCCCGACATCGTGACGATGGGCAAGCCCATGGCAAACGGCATGCCCTGCTCGGCAATGGCGGCGCGCCACGAGGTGCTGGAGGCGTTCTCCTCGCAGACGCCCTACTTCAACACGTTTGCCGGCAACCCGGTGAGCATGGCGGCGGCGCAGGCAGTGCTCGAGGTGCTGCAAGGCGAGCATATCCAGCAGAACGCCCTGGAAACGGGTCTTTTGTTCAAAAACGCCCTCATCGATGCGGCAAAACGTCACCCCTGTCTGGGAGATGTGCGCGGGGCGGGCTTCTTCATCGGCGTCGACGTCGTGAAGCCCGGCACAAAGGAACCCGACTACGAGCATGCCGTCGACTTTATCGAGGCCATGCGTGAACACCACGTCCTGACCTCGCTGTGCGGGCCCGCCGGCAACATCTTGAAGATTCGCCCGCCTTTGGTGTTCAGCCCCAACGACGTTGACATCTTTATGGACGCCCTTGAGAAAAGCCTTGTGGGACTGGGCCTCTAAACGCCGCGCAAGCCATGCTCAAACCTGAAATGGTATGCCAATGGTTTGAAGTAACCGCAGGTAGAAGGCGTAGCGAGTCGGAAACATCTATCTTTTGCCCTTGAAACAAACGGACAGTTTACTGACATCGTCCAACCAAGTGCAACCACGCAAAGGAGAGGAGAACCACGATGGCTGAGACACTGTCCGCAACGACGTCGACCGCCGCACCACAAGAAGGCGGCCTCAAGAAGACGCTCAAGCTTCTGTACGTGTACACCCTTGCCACCGGCGCCATCTTCACGTTCATGTGTTACTGGGACGGCATCTTCATGTCGTACTGCGGCCCGGCAACGTTTTTGGGCTTCATCCTCATGACGCTCATGATCTTGCCGATCGGCTTTGTGTACTCCGAGCTCTCGACGATGCTGCCCAGCACCGGGTCGTGCCTGGTGTTTAACACCGTCGGCATCAACAAGCACGCCGGCTTCTGGAGCGCCTGGCTCATCATGTGCGCCTGGCTCGCCGTGCCCGCCGCCGGCGTCCTGGGCATCATCGACTGGCTGAACTGGCAGTTCCTCAACGGGGCCATTCATGACAGCCTCGCCTTGGTGATCGGCGCGGTGGTGCTGTGCCTGTGGTGCGCGGTGTCGCTGTGCAAGAACGTCGTGGCAGGTCGCCTGCAGACCGTCATGCTCTTCTGCGCCATCGGCGGCATCCTCGTCGCCTCGGTCATGATGTTCTTCTCTGGCAGCTGGTCCATCTCCAACTTCTCGAACTTCTTCGCCAACACCAACGCCGCCGATTACGGCTTGGGCATCGGATGGATCATCGGCTGCGCGTTCCTCATCACGCCCTACTTCGGCTTTGAGTGCGTGCCTGCCATGGTCGAAGAGGGGAGCTTCCCCATCAAGGACCAGAAGAAGGCCATCCTCGGCTCGGTCGTGACCTGCGGCGCGGTGTACGCCGTCTTCTACTTCGCCCTGGCAGGTTGCATGGATTGGAGCACGTACGCCTTTGACGGCGCGGCCTTCATCACCTTTGACACGCTCCTTCGCATCTTCAACGGCGCCAGCTGGGTCTCTGCCTTCTGCGTCTTCGTCGGCATCGTGGGCGTGCTGCTGCCCATCTGCACCTCCGTGCTGGGCTTTTGGTACTCCGCGGCCCGCATGCTCTTCGCCATGGGTCGCCAGAACTTCCTGCCGGCCGTCTTCGCCAAGTGCAACCGCTACGGCCAGCCCATCCTGCCCAACCTTCTTATCCTGGCCATCTCCATCGGCTTCCTCGCCATGCAGTCCATCCGCGCGTTCTTCGACCTCATGGCCTTCGCGTGCTCGCTGTGCTACGCCATCTCGTCCATCTCCGCGATTCGCCTGCAGCTCAAGCACCCCGAGTGGCCCCGCCCCTACAAGACCGGCATGGCCATGAAGGTCGCCTCGCTCGTCATCTCCCTCGTGGTCGCCTTCTTCTGCACGATCGGCATCGGCACGCAGACCTGGCTGGGATTTGCCGGCTACATGTGCGTCGGCGCGGGCCTGTGGGCCGGCATGCTCGCCTTCAAGTGGAGCGGCAACCGCGAGACGTCGCATGTTTGGATGCTGACCCCCGAGGGCAGGTCGCAGTTCTAGGCTTTGGGCTTAGGGCCCGGTTTAGGGCCGCTGGCTTGGGGCCGGGTTTAGGGCTCGGCTTAGGGTCGGACGCATCAAAACGTTGACCAAACCGTAGCGCATCTGAAATACAGCTGTTCGGCGGACGCAACGCGCAAGGAAGAAAATCTTCTCATCGCGTTGCGTCCGCCTTGTTCTATCAGGGCAGCGCCGCCTTGGCGAAAGGTACGGCGCTTCGAGTGCGGCAGCGACCAGGGAAGGAAACGGCCATGCAGGAAGTCGAGTTCATCATCAATTCCGAGAAGCTCGAGCAGCTCAAGCGCATCCTCGACGCGCATGGAAAGACGGGCGCCACGTTCTCGTTCGTCATGGGGTACGGCCACCAGCGCGGCCTGCACCAGGTCTATCGCCGCGAGGAGGCACCGGGCATCAACCTGCTGCCCAAGGTGAGCGTACGCACCGTCGTGCGCGACGAGCTTGTAGACCCGCTCATCGACGACGTTGTGGCCCAGCTCGGCGACGACACCTTCGGCGACGGAAAGATCTTCGTGCGCGACGTGGCCAAAGCCGTTCGCATCCGCACGAACGAACGAGGCGACGAGGCACTGTAGGCACCGCGGCGCGTGTCATTGGCCGGCGTTCAGGAGGGAGGACCCATGGAACCCACGCCGCTCGGACCCGTCGTGTGCCAGGCCATCGACGACATTCACGCCCTCGTCGAACACGGCGCCCTGTGTGCGGGTCGCCTCCCCTCCGAACGCGAGCTGGCAGTGCGTCTGGGAGTCAGCCGCTCGACAGTGCACGTGGCGCTTGCCCACATGCGCGAAGAAGGTCAGGTGGAGGTGCGCCGCGGCCGCAACGGCGGCGCGTACGTACTCGACTCGGGCTCGTCGTGGGACGCAGCAGGACGCATGGAGATCGAGAGCCGCTCAAGCAGGCTCATCGACCGGCAGGCCGGCACCGCCACGAGCTTTGCGAGCATGATGGCGAGCCTGGGCATTGCGCACGAGACACGCGTCATCCACGCCGCGCGCGAGGTATGTCCCGACGACATCTGCCGGCAGTTTTGGGCGGAGGCACGGGAGACGAGCGAGCTCTTCCGCATCGAGCGCGTGCGCAGCGCGCGGGGAAGCGCGGTGTCGTTCGAGCAGACCTATCTCGACCCCCGGCGGTTCCCGCGATTCCTCAAGCTCGACCTCACGCAATCCATCACCGACCTGCTCTGTGAGGTGTGCGGTGTGACGATTTCACGCGCGGAGGAGACGGTGGAGGTGGTGGCAGCACACGGCAAATGCGCCCGCTACCTGGGCATAGAGGAAGGCTACCCCGTGCTGCGCGTGCTCTCGCGCCTCTTCGATGACGCAGGCCGGGTCGCTGTCGCCTCATGCGACTCGTACAACCCCAACCTCGTGCGCCTAACGGTGACAAGCGGGGTCATGACCGCCAAAAATCCGCCGACCCCGTAATGCCAGCAAGAGCTTCATTCGAGAAGGAGACTGACCATGCCCTACGCAATGACAGCCGCACTCATCATCTGCACCCTATCGTTCGCCTTGTTCGCCCTGGCGGGATACAAGGCGTTCTATCTGGGCGAATCTACAAATGTCAACAAGACCTGCGGGGGTGCTGCGAGCCAAAGCAAGCAGTGCATCCCATGGGCCACGGTGACCTGTGCCTCATTTGCTGCCTTCGTCGTTTCGGGAGCTGTGTTCCTCGTCCTGCACTTGGTGTAGGGCCGGAGGGCACCCTTGGAAAACGAGTCCCCCGTAGATGAAGGTCGTCTTCTGGCCTGTGGGCGCCTCGTGGATAGCAGGCGACTCGTGGATGGCAGGCGCCTCCGAACTAGTGCGCATCCCCTGGTAGGCGCAGGTGGGAGAAGCGCGTCTGGTCCTCGCTGGCAAGGTCGGGCCAAATCCTCTTGCGAGCAACGAGCGACACCAGCAGCATGCCGACCACGACGCCGGGCACAAGGCGCCCCAGGCAGGCACCCACGACGCCCAAGACCGGCAGCACAACGAAGGCGAGAATGGACCGCACGCTGTTATCGATACCCGGGACAAGCAAAAGCCCCAGGTAGAGCGCGGCCAGCATGATAAAGGGGCCGTCGCAAGGAAGCAGGCCCAGCAGCACGCCGAAGCTTGTGGCGATGCACATGCCGCCTTTGAAGCCGAAGAAGCAGGGGCGGGCGTGACCCAGCACCGGCGCCGCCATGACAAGGGAGAGCGCGGGCGACGCCATGCCGAACGCGCGGCAGAAGAGCCAAACGGGAAGAAGGCCTTTCAGTATGTCGCACGCCACCGACAGGGTGCCGCACCAAAATCCCCCGTATACAAAGGCGTTGGAGGAACCAGGATTGTGGTTCGCGCTGACCTCCATCAAGCTCTTGCCATGGAAGAAACGCATGAACAGTTCCGAATACAGCACGCTGCCCGACAAGTAGCCCAGCACGATATAGAGAAAGGGCGCGTTAAGCACGTCCATTGTTGTCATCCTTTCGTTCACGGCCCAGCTTGTGATGCATGCCGCGGGAGATACGCACGCGAAACCTGGCGGCAACGGCGTGAGGGCCGATGGGCTCAGAGGTGGCAGCCGGGCCTGCGTGTTCCACCTGGTCGCGAGGCACCTGGTTCGCATGGCCCACCCGGCCGTGGGTCATCTGGCTCGGACATCCCACTTGGCCTTCGTGCCCCGCTTGGCGGCAAAGCGCCTGGCCCGTGTGCCCCGCTTGGCCACAAGGCGCCTGGGCCGTATGAACCGCCTGGCTGCGGGCCACCTGATTGCAAGCTTCTCCCATCATCGCAAGGACCCTCTCGGCGCAACCATGCACACCAAGGCCCTGCGCATACTCGATATATTGCCTGCTCAAAGCTGCAAGATCGGAGCGATTCTCGTAAAGCCAGTCGAGTTTGACGGCAAGGTCGGCAGCGTTTGCATGCGAGAAGATGTTGTGCTCGGTGAGCGCGTAGGCCTTCGTTGAGGAGAGGGAGGCGTCGGAAATGACGGGCACACAGCCGCACGCAAACGCCTCCATGCACGACATGCCCTCGACCTCCACATCGGCACAATGCACATAGACGTCGTTTGCGCACATGAGATCGCGCAGCTCTTCCTGCTCGAAAAAGCCGAAATCGACATTGAGCCCGAGGTCGGCCGCCTTCTTGCGAAGCTCGGCCTCGATGGGACCCTTGCCGGCAAGCGTCACGCGCATCTGCCCGCCATGCTTGGCCTGGGCAATCGCCTCGAGGAGGGTTGCCTGGTTCTTCTCAGGGGCAAAGCGCCCCACGCTCAACATGCGCAGCACGCCGGGGGAATTCGCGGCGCAGGCCTGCTGGGCAGAAGAGACCCTGCCTTCCTCCAGCCGCTTTTTGCCCGCATCGATGAACGCCTGCGCGATGCCGTTCGAAATCACTTCGAGCTTGGCGGTTGCCCCGACTTCGGCCAGCCTGTTGCGAACCTGGGCCGTGGGGCACTGCACGCATAGGCAGCGATTGTACACGCCAGAGACAAACGACCGCAAGAAACCCCTGTTCACAGGGTCGATCTCACCCAGATGCACGGCATACGTCATGTTCTCGGGGTAAAGGTGGAAGGTGCCCGTCACCGGCTTGCCCGCACGCCGCGCCTCCCTGGCGGCCAGACGGCACACGAGGAAGGGATCCTCGACGTGCACGACATCAGCCCAGGCCACGGCCTTGCGAATGGTGCGCATGTCGGCGCGGGCGAACGTGAAACCCTCTTTCTCGATGATGCCCGAGAACACCGGGATGCGCACGACGCCAAGCGGGTAGTCGAGGGCGCCGTAGCGGTCGTTCGTGGCAATGCGAACCTCGTGACCCGCCGCACGGAACTCCTCGACAAAGCGCTGCGTGGAGATGCACATGCCGTTTGACTTGTTGAGGTAGTCGTTAATGACGATGAGGATCTTCACGCGAGGCAGGCCTTTCGAGCGGATTCGAGCAGGGGACACAGCGTAGAACTGCACAGCATAAGGTGATTTGTACCCCGTTGGAAGAGTCTGCGCACCCTCGCCGCAGCACGGAAAGCAAGCAAGGGGCAAGGGGGCACGCTGGCGAGGCAACGGGGATTAGGAACGACGCTGCGGCACGATGCCTGAAGGCAAGTGAGCGCAGGCGGAGGCGCTACGCGAACGCCCGGACCACGGCACTCTCAAAGGTCAGGCCAGAGAGCGACTCGATTGCGTCTTCGCGTTGAGGCTTAAGAGGCTGCTCGTTAAGGAATTCCCAGTTAGAGAAGCCAGCTTCCTGCAAGACGCGCACGAGTTCTTCTTTTGTCGGCGCCGTCGCAAAGACATTGGTCGCAAGTGCATCGTGACCCGCTTGGCTGAGGGGCGGCAGGGGCTGGAGAGCCAGCACCGCGTCGTGATAGAGATAGCCGCCAGGAGCAAGGACGCGGGCAATCTCGCTGAATGCCTTAAGGCGGTTGGGCACAAAATTGAGCACGCTGTTGACCACGACAACGTCGATGGAAGCGTCGCCGATGCCGGCCGCAAGCAGGTCGGTTGGGTCAGCCTGGACAAGGCGCATGTGCTGCTGCCAGGCGTCGCCTGCCCAATGCTGCTGGGGCGCAAGCTCTTTTGCGACCTCGATTTTCTCCGCCGAAGAGTCGGTCCCGACAACGAATCCGCCCTCGCCTACCCGGTCGGCAATCTTGAACGCACCCAGGCCTTTGCGGCACTCAATGTCGAGCACGCGCTTGCCGGCGAGGTCGTCGGGCAGCACCATGACGCAGCGCGTATGTCGGCGGGCATTGCGCCGCCACTTCGCCTCGGCAGAAGATTCAGCATCCACGTACGTTGCGTTGTCGGTGGCGTCCATGCGAGCCCCTTTCACTTGCGCGTCAACCAAGCAGTCATTCATTAACATACATTTCGCGATTTTCAAAAATGCGTATCCAGGCATTTTGCTGAATTAACATACATTTGAACCACTGAGATGTATGTTAAATCTCAGCCAGTATACCCCTCCCCGGGTATATGGGGGCAAGAAAAGGCCGGCGGGAATGCCCGTGAGCATGTCCCGCCGGCCTCACATTCAGCCAAACACTATCCGCCGTAGCAATCGCTTGACGTTACTGCAGGTAGCCGTAGTTCTTGCGCAGACCGGCAAGGAAGCCGCAGGTCAGGAGGACCGACATGGCCTCGGCCACCAGGATGGCGTACCAGATGCCCATCTCGCCCATGATCATGGGCAGCACGATGACGGCACCGCACTCGAAGACCAGGGTGCGCACGAACGAGATGACCGCCGACACCAGGCCGTTGTTGAGCGCCGTGAAGAACGCCGAGCCGTAGATGGAAAAACCAGCCATGAGCAGCATGAACGAGTAGATGGAAAGCGCTTGGACGGTGAGCTCGAGCACGCCCTCGTCGTAGCCCACGAAAAGCATCGCGATGGGACGGGCCAGCGACACGGCGAGCACCGTGAGAATCACGTTGAGGGCGGCGATCACGCTCACGCTCTTCTTGAATAGGCTTGTCAGCTCCGCCTTGTTTTGAGCACCGTACTGGTAGCTCACGAGCGGCGCCGAACCCATCGAGAAACCCATCACGAACGACACGAAGATCCAGATGACGTACTGGATGACACCGTAGGCGGCCACGCCGTCGGCGCCGATGAAGGTCATGAGCTGGTAGTTGTATAGCATCGAGACGAGCGACATGGACAGGTTCGATACCAGCTCGGAAGCACCGTTGGTGCACGCCTTGCCCAAGGCGCGCAGGTCAACCACGGGCTTGCCCAGGCGCAGGTTGCTCGGGTTCTTGCGCGCGAAGTAGAGAAGAGGCAGGCCGCCACCGATAACCTGGCTGATTGCCGTGGCGATGGCCGCGCCGGCAAGGCCCCAACCGAAGACGATGATAAACAGGGCGTCAAGCACGATATTTGTCACGCCGGCGCCGATGATGACAGCAAGACCGACCTTCGGCTTGCCGGCCGCGGGCAAAAAACTCTGAAACGCCTGCTGCAACATGAACGCGGGCATGGCAATCGCGCAGATGGTGCCATAGAGGACAGCCAAATCGAGCAGCGAGCCGGTCGCCTTGAACAGCTGACCCACCGGGCGCATGAAGATGATGCCGAGAACCGCAGACACGACACCCACAGCAAGAATGGTGTAGATGATGAGCGAGAACAGGCCGTTTGCCCGCTCCTTCTTGCCTTCGCCCAGCGTCTTGGCCACGAGCGCCGTGCCGCCGGTGCCGAACATCATGCCCAGTGCGCCGATCATCATGATGAACGGGTAGATAAGGTTGAGGGCCGAAAACGCCTCCTTGCTCACGAAGTTAGAGACGAACAGGCCGTCGATGACACCGTAGATGCTGGTAAACACCATCATGACGGCCGTTGGGGCAGTAAAGCGCAGAAGCTTTCCCAGCGTGAAGTGCTCTGAAATATCGATTGGCATTTTTGAACTACTCCTTGTTGCCTGAATCCTTGGTACGGGGGCGCGTTTTGGCGGGCGCGGGATACGGGGCCTCGGGCTCGAACGCGTCGAAGCGACTCTTGAGACCATGCAGGTAGCGTCGCGCGGCACCAACCAAAATCTCGCGTTCCTCGGCAGTGACGTCGGCAAAAGCCTCGGCGTCAGCGCGCAGCAGCGGAATCACGTTCTTCTCGACGAACTCCTTGCCCTGCGGCGTGAAGAACACGCGCATGCCCCTGCCAATCTCGGCCGGCTCAAGGTGGAGGATGCCGTCGGCCACAAGCTTGTGCACCGATGAGCCGACCGTCTGTTTGCCCAAGTAGGCATAGGCACAGATGTCGCGCTGCAGGCATCCTTCCCCACACTCGCACAACGCCCACAGCACGTCGAACGCGCTTTGCGATATACCGAGCTTGAGCGCGGCAGCATCGTACACGTCTTGGAACTCTCTGAGGAACTGGTTGAATTCCTCGTAGGAACGTTTTGCTTCCTCCGTCAGTTCCATGGTCCCTCCCCACTATATGTCCGATTTCAGACTCATGGTAGTCTACTTTCGGACTTACCACACGTGCGCACGGGTGGCATGCACGAGGACTCCATATGTACGATTTCGGACTCAGTAGCTTGGGCGCGAAGGCCGGGCAAACGACGCAGAAACGCAGGAAACGGGGCATTCTCGATGGTTAGCTGCGGAAACGGGCCTTCTGGGCGGCCGTCCATGTTAGACTGAGGACGATTTGTCATGAAGACCGAAGGAGATATGCGCTTGGACGGCAGGACTTGTACACGCAGGGTATTCATAGCAAGCACGGCCGCGGCAACGATTGCCGGGCTCGGCTCGCTGATGCCTACCGGTCGCGCTGAAGTCGCCCTTGCCGACGAGCAGGCAGTCTCCGCCGGCGGTGCTCAGGGCGCGGCCGCAGGGGACATGCCCGTCTTCAACATCCCCACGTCGCTTCCCGCATGGGTGGATGCACAGGCTGCCGAGACGCTCCTCTCCCAGGCAAGCGACCCCGATGTCGCAAGCATCTTGTGCGATGCACAAGCCCTCGGCGAGCTTGACCAAGACCTGGCAGAGAAGCTGCTCGAACTCGCAGCCGACGACCCTGCCGCCCGATCTTTCGTGGCAGGTTTCCGCACCTCCTACCCCGGCACGAAAGCCGGCGGTCTCACCGAAGACGATTTGCCTGCCGACGGAAGCATCCCGCACCTCATGCAGTGGGACAAGCGCTGGGGCTACATGCAGTACATCGGCGGTCCGTTGGGAACCAAGGGCTGCTGCCCCACTTCGCTGGCAATGCTCTATGCAGGCCTTTCAGGCCGCACCGACATGAGCCCCTACATGGTGTCGCTGCTTGCGACGGAGTCAGAGCTGTGCGACGCCCAAGCTGGCACGCACGGCGAGTTCGTGGGCTACTTCTGCGAGCGTGTTGGCCTTGAGTGGGCCGATGTCACCACCATCGACGAGGCAGCGAGCTATCTCAACAGCGGCTGGCTTCTCGTGTGCAACCTCGGTGCCGGCGAGTTCACCGACCTGGGCCACTACGTTCTCATCACCGGCTGGTCGGGCTACGACGGCGACGTGCATGTGAACGACCCGTACACGACGTCGGTCAACGAGCGCCCCTGGCCTTTGGTGACCATCTTCTATGAGTGCAACTCGACGTATGCCGTGAGGGCCGGAGAGGCGCTGCTGTCCTCGCCCAACGTCGCCTAAGAAGGACCGGATGTTTCTCAACTGCCTGTTTGTCGGTCTCGGCGGCTTTGTGGGATCGGTGCTGCGCTACCTCGTGGGCTTCATCCCCACGGGTGCCGTCGCCGCCTTCCCCATCAAGACACTCGCCATCAACATCGTGGGCTCGTTCGTGATCGGCCTTGTGTGCGCGCTTGCATCCAAGCTCGGCACGGTCATGAACCCGCAACTGCTGCTCTTCCTCAAGGTGGGCGTGTGCGGCGGCTTCACCACGTTCTCCACGTTTGCGCTTGAGTCGAACAGCCTCATCCAAGCAGGCAACACCCCGCTCGCCGTGCTGTACGCCGTGCTGAGCGTCACCCTGAGCATTGCCGCCGTATTTGCGGCGCAGGCGCTGGTGAAGTAGGAGAGAAGAGTGCGCGGCGGCGCGAGAGGGCGACCCAAGAGCGACCCTGAGACACGCGGCGGAGCAGATTCGACGCGCGGCTCAGGAGCAAATGGTGTCGACGGGAATCCGTACTGCGCCTAGCCCAGGCGCTCCTGCCAGGCCTGCTCGCGAAAACCAACGAGCACGAAATCGTCGCCCACCACAAGCGGGCGTTTCACGAGCATGCCGTTCTCGGCAAGCAGGGCAAGCGCGTCCTCATCGCTCAAACCCGCATCAAGCTGGGCCTTTATGTTGCGCTCGCGATAGAGCACACCGCTTGTGTTGAAGAACTTGCGTACGGGCAGGCTTCCCCTCTCACGCCACTCGGCAAGCTCGGCGGCCGTGGGGTTGTCAGTCACAATGTCGCGGTCGATGTAGTCGACACCGTGCTCGTCGAGCCACTTCTTGGCCTTCTTGCAGGTAGAACACTTGGGATACTCAAGAAAGAGAACAGACATGGTGCCTCCAATCACACGGTTGCTCGAATGGCGCAGATTGTACCTCGCGAGAAGGACGAAAAACCCGCGGGGCGGCAGGGCTATATCTCCTCGACGCGGGCTGCGAGATGGTCGCGGAAACCCGGCTGCGCAGGATGTTTCCAAATGCTACCTAATCTACCTGCGCTTTTGCAATTTTAGGCAATTTTTGCAAGTTTTGCAGAGCTTGCGACACCGCCCTCGGGAACCAAAGTAGTGCAGAGGTTGCAGATGAACCTCTATTTTGATAAAAACGTCGAGTCACTCGACGCAAGTTTGTCGAGCGACTCGACGAAATGAATGTCGAGCCTGTCGAGTTGTCGAGGCAAGAGAATCGGCTGAACTGCCTGCCTGCAATTTGGTCACACGAGAAGCCAGCCTTCCCCAACGCCGCTTATCAGCGGCACCCTTCGTTTGACTCGTTTCTCAGCCTACAGCTGCCTCCAATTTCATCCTTCCCCGTTCCCCTGCCACATGCCGCAACGTGCCCGTGCGGAGCATGGTGTCGACCGTCGTGCTTAGTTTCTTGGAGATGCCCTTATATCCCATGGCACGAGCGAGCTCGGTCAGCGTAAGGGGACCGGCCGTCAGCGCTTCCAGAACACGCGACTCATACACTTCCGCCTTGGCTACAGCGCCTCCTGACGGCAGAAACGCCCGATGGATGGGAATGGTCACCGAAAGATACCCACGCGCATCATCCATCTCGAACGTCGGCTCATCGGAGCCGTTCTGACGCAAGGCAGCAAAAGCGTTGGGGAACCCAGTGTTGCGTCCCTCGATGAGATGCAGCTCTTTGAGGAAATCGCCAATCCTGCGATTGCGATAGATGCGGGCGCGGAACCTATGCGCTTCCACGTCCTCATCGGTGATGCTGCGATCAAAGCCCGGGTAGCTTGTCACTTCCAGAGATTGAGGCGTGACGCGCACGCAAATGGGCTCAGCGACCTGGTAGGAGCGGTGATACACGGCGTTTGAAAGTATCTCTTCCACCGCACGGAACGGATAGTTGTACACCACGCACGCCTCAGCGGCATCATCAAGTTTGTATGTCTTAGACGCAATGACGAAGTTCTCGATATACGAAAGCGCGTCTCTCAGTTGTCGCTGAATCGGGCCGGTAAACACCCTCTCCACCATGCCCTCTCCCGTGGGATCGGGAATGACGACGACCTCAATGCGAGCGTATCGGAAGTACCGCTCCGGCCTCTCGGAGAACATGAGAATGCCGACGTTACGCGGCCTTCGCCTCTCAGGCGGACCGGAAAGCAACTGCAGGTCATCGGCGATTTCAACCAAACCGCTGTCCACGGTCTGTTCGTACAGACTGCTTCCGATTTGCTTGAGATGCTCTCGCATGAGGCCCAAATCAAGATCGTCCACTTCGGCCAGCAGATTGGGGCGGTCATCGAAGGGGATGTCCGTTGCCGCATAGAAAAGCTCCCTTTCTTCCTGCGGCGATGCGACAATCGTGCTGCTGAACTTGCGAATGTAGTAAAACTTGCTCGACTTGTCAGACAGTACGTCCTTCGAGGCCTTGTAGGGACGTCCATATCCTCCGGGCACCCAAATGACGATGATATAGACGCCCTGGAAAAGGACAGGCTCCACAACCGGGTTGTACAGAGGCTCGATGCAGTGGCACAGGCCAACGAGCCGCTTGAGAATATCGTCGATGCGCTCCTGGTCGATGCCTTTAAGAGGGAAGACGGGGCTGCCGTCGCGCTCTTCCACGCCAATGACGATATAGCCACCTCCAATGTTGTCGATGTCGTTAGCAAAGGCGCAAATGGTATGGATGATGGGGTTCGGATTGAAGTCCGCCTTGAACTCGACGCGCGTAGACTCAACCGTGCGCAGGTTGACAAGGTCATCAATGTTCACTGGTATGGCCATGACGTCGTCCTCCTCGATGACTCGACACACTCGATAATAAACCACCTCCGGCATAGCCGGAGGTTTTGGCTTGCAAAAACCTCAGCGGGCACGAAGTGCCCGAGTCTACCGTTGCGGCCAAGGCCGCGATGGCCCCAACAGTGTGCCGTCGGCCCCT
>Ga0129308_1002381_pt1 | contig 16114 bp, 18 predicted proteins | sample L827metagenome_FD_94440 | JGI IMG/M metagenome (GOLD analysis project Ga0129308, IMG submission 94440) | Ring-tailed lemur group fecal microbial communities from Wisconsin, USA - L827 metagenome | ecosystem: Host-associated > Mammals > Digestive system > Large intestine > Fecal | place: USA...
AGGTATTTTCCAAAATCCATAGAATCGAGTCGGAGCACCGGTGGCTCCGGGGGAAGCGGATTCAGGGCATTGCCGACCCGGCCATCTGGGACGGGGAAACCGGGGAGAGCATCGCCCAGACCGCCGCAAGGCATCAGGTGTATTTTCGACCCGCCGACCACAAGCGGCTGCCCGGCTGGATGCAGGTCCACTACCGGCTGAGCATGGATGAGAGGGGCTACGCCATGCTCTACGTCTTCAAAAACTGCCGGGCTTTCATCCGTACCATTCCCCTGCTCCAGTACGACCGGACAAGCCCCGAGGATCTGGACACCGACGGAGAGGATCATGTGGCCGACGAAGTGCGCTACTTCTGCATGTCCCGGCCCATTAAGCCCAGGGTAAAGCCCGCCGGGGACGCCTATGACAGGTCTCCTCTGAAGCTCTTCCTGGATATTCCCAAGGAACAAATTACTGCGGCCCCCAAAAGGCCGGGAATGGAGATCATCAATGAATAAAGAAGAAAAATTGGAACCGGCGGTGGGCGCGGCGGAGGTTCGGCGGGCCCAGATGATTCTGAACCGCTACAAGGAGGGCAAGGCCAATCTGGAGCGCCGGGTGGTGGACAACGAGCAGTGGTACAAGCTGCGCCACTGGGAATGCATGCGGGGCCATGGGAAAAGCCAGGTAGAGCCCGCGTCCGCCTGGCTGTTCAACGCCATCGCCAGCAAGCACGCCGACGTGATGGACAATTTCCCCAGCCCCAACGTGCTGCCCCGGGAGGAGGGGGACCGGGCGGAGGCAAAGCTGCTTAGCGCCATCCTCCCCGTGATTTTGGAGCAGGGGGAATTTGAGCAGGTATACGACGAGGTGAATGACTACAAGCTCAAGGCCGGCACCGGCATCTACGGCGTGTTCTGGGATGCCAGCGCCTGCGGCGGGTTGGGGGATGTGGCCGTGCGGAAGGTGGACATTCTGAACCTCTTCTGGGAGAGCGGCATCACGGACATTCAGCGCTCCGCCAACGTCTTCCATGTGGAGCTCCAAAGCAACGAGGCGCTGGCGGCCCAGTACCCCCATCTGAAATTCGCCGGGCCCCCCGCCGAGGAGGTGGGCAGCAAATACCTCTACGACGACCGGGTGGACACCACCGACAAGTCCGCCGTGGTGGACTGGTACTACAAGCGCCAGGTCGGGGGGCGGACGGTGCTCCACTACTGCAAGTATGTGGGCGACCAGGTGCTCTTCGCCACGGAGAATGAGCCGGAATACGCCCAGCGGGGATGGTATGACCATGGGCTGTATCCCTTCGTCTTTGACCCGCTGTTCCGCACGGCGGGCACCCCCTGCGGCTTCGGCTACATCGATGTGGCCAAAAGCGCCCAGGAGTACATCGACCGGGGCAACCAGGCCATCCTCATGAATCTGCTGGTCAACGCCCGGCCCCGGCACTTCATCCGCAGCGACGGCAGCGTCAACGAGGAGGAGTACGGCGACCTGACAAGGGACTTTGTCCACGTGGAAGGCGGGCTGGGCCAGGACAGCATCCTGCCCATCCAGAGCACCGGGCTCAGCGAGGTGTATTTATCGGTGCTCAACCAGAAGGTGGACGAGCTCAAGGAGGTCACCGGCAACCGGGACATTTCCACCGGCGGCACCTCCAGCGGCGTCACCGCCGCCTCCGCCATCGCCGCCATGCAGGAGGCGGGAAGCAAGCTCAGCCGGGACAGCAACAAGGCGGCCTACCGGGCCTTCCGGAAGGTGTGCCTGATGATCATCGAGCTGATTCGCCAGTTCTACACCCTGCCCCGGTGCTTCCGGATTATGGGGGAGCAGGGCACCCAGGAGTTCATCCAGTATTCCAATGCCGGACTGCTCCCCCAGGATCAGGGCAGCCAGATGGGGGTAGCTCTGGGCAGCCGGGTACCCCTGTTCGACATCAGCGTCTCGGCCCAGAAGCAGAGCGCCTATTCCCGGATGAGCCAGAACGAGATGGCCCTGCAATTCTACTCCGCCGGGTTCTTCGACCCCCGGAACGCCCAGCAGGCCCTGATCTGCATGGACATGATGGACTTTGACCGGAAGGACATGGTGATGCAGCAGATTGCCCGGAACGGCCAGCAGTACCGGCAGGCCTTAGCGGCCCTGGAACAGGAGCAGCCGGAGGAGAGGGAAGAGCGGCGGCCCGATCAGAAAAAGGCGGCCCTTCCCAAGCAGAAGCAGGAGCACTATGCCGCCCGGAAGGCCCGGCAGCGGGTGGCGGAGTCCACGTCACCGGTGTAAACTGTCAAAAATCCCCTTTGGGGCTTTTTGACAAAAGGGTTGCAGTCTGCTTAGCGCACAACTCGCACACGCAGCCTGAGATGTATTTTCGTCCAGGTACACGCCCTGGCCGAAAATGATTCAATTTTATTCGCCGCAGCGGCGAACTCTGCGAGGCTTTTTTGACACGGTGGATGAAATGTGCTTTGCACGTGAAAAGGAGGAACGGGAATGGTTGAGGCAAAATTTTACCGGGGTGGAGAGGGCAGCCTGCACATGGTGCTCTCCGGCCACGCCGGGGCGGGCCCCAAGGGACAGGATTTGGTGTGCGCCGGGGTCAGCGCCCTGGCCTGCACCCTGGGCCGGGCGGTGGAGCGGCTGTACGAGCAGGGGATGCTCCGGCGGGTACCCAGGGTGGAGCTTTACGAGGGGGGTGCGGAGGTAATCGCCGTGCCCAAGAAGCCCTATGCCCGGGAGGGGGCCATGGTATTCTGGACGGTGCAGAACGGCATCGCCGAGCTGGCCCAGAGCTTCCCGGAAAACGTGGGACTGAGGGAGACACTGCGGCTGTGAATTAGAAATTAGGAGGATGACAGGGTTTCCCCTGCACCCGTAGGGGCAGCTATTAGCTGCCCGCCAGGTTGTGGCTTTATGCCATTCCTCGTTGGCCGCACTGGTGCGGGAGCACCCCAAAGGCTCCCCTTACACTTCGGGAGCCTTTGCTCAAAAACCGTTACCTGGTTCCATTCAACGGGGTACACAAAAACCATTACCAAGCGGCGGGGGCATGACCCCGCCCTACGGTGAGAGTCAAAAAAATTTTACAAAAGGAGGAAAATATGGAGCAAATGTGGTTACAGCGCTTTGCGGAGGGGACTGCGGAGGGCGCAGCGGAAGCGGGGGGCGGAGAGGCCGCTCCGGCGGAGGGGACTGACGGCCTGGTGGAGCAGCAGGCGGATGAGGTTCAGACCCAGCCGGAGCAGCGGGAGAATTCCCTGACCCGGGAGCACTGGCAGCAGGTGGAGCGAATCTACTCTGGGCTGTTGGAGCAGGCGGAGGAGCTGAAGCAGCTGTTCCCCGACTTCGACATCCGGCGGGAGCTGGAGGACAGCCGGTTTGCCGGGATGCTGCTGGCCGGGGTGGACATGGGCAGCGCCTACCAGGCCCTCCATGCGGGCCAGATTCTCCCGGCGGCCATGGAGTACGCCGCCCGGCGGGTAGAGGCGGGAATTGCCGCTTCCCTGGGCACCGGAGGCCGGCCCGGGGAGAACGGCCTGGGGGGCGGCGGAGCAGTCCTGGTGGGCCGGAACGTCACACACCTGTCCCGGCAGGACTACGCCAAGGTCTGTCGGATGGTGGAAAGGGGGGAACGGGTGAGCTTTGGCTGAGGCGGCGAGTCGCCGCTGACAATACGCACAGGGCTAGTCTGTTATCGCTTTTTCCCTAACCCGCCCGGTGACGATTTTGCGTCAAACCAAATCCGAAAGCTTCCTCTCTCTTCCCAAGTGCGGCCAGAGGATTCTTAAGGGGGTGGTGCTCCCCGCAGCGAATTAGAATTTCAATGATTGCCAGTGGCAATCATACCATAGTTCATCGGCTTTGGCGTGCGGGAGCACGACACTCAGCGCCCCTTAAGTCGGCTTCTTTGCTTCCTTTCTTGCCGAAACAAGAAATGAAGGCCCCCGGCAGGGGCAGGGGTGAACTTCAGCGCCGCTGAAACCCAAACCATTGGGGAATACCTTTCCACATTGGACTTTAAGAGCATTTTAGTGCCTGCTGTACACTCCCCCAGTCAGCTTCGCTGACAGCCCCCTTACACAGAGGGGCCTTCCTCAGAAGCCGTCATGCTTTACCGCTCAACGGAACGCTCAGGCGCTTTACCTGGCGGGAGGCAGATTGCCTCCCCTACTGGATGCGGGAAAACGGGAGGCAGGTTGCCTCCCCCACAGAAAAAATCTACAACAATTAAAAAGGAGAAAACAGTATGGAAATGAATTTGCAGTATTTCGCACAGAACGTGAACGTGACCACGGACGCCGGGCTTTCCGTGGAGAACAAGACCTTTTATGACCGGGCGCTGCTGGAGGAGGCCAGCCCCAATCTGATTCACATGCAGTTCGGCCAGAAGCGGCCCATCCCCAAGAACGGGGGCAAGCGCATCCAGTTCCGCCGCTACGCCGCCCTGCCCAAGGCCACCCAGCCCCTCACCGAGGGCGTGACTCCCGACGGTCGGAAGATGACCGCCGCCGCCGTGGAGGCGGAGGTGCGTCAGTACGGCGACTATGTGTGCCTGTCCGACGTGCTGGATTTGACCGCCATCGACAATAACGTTTTGGAGGCCACCCGGGCGGTGGGCCATCAGGCGGGACTGACCCTGGACACCATCACCCGCAATGTCCTGCAGTCCGGCACCAACGTGTACTACTGTCCCAAGGTGGCGGCCAACGGCACGGTCACTGCCGTCACCGACCGCTCCGGCCTGGACAAGACCTGCGTGCTCACCGTAGACGTGGTGAAGAAGGTGGCGGCCATGCTCAAGGCCAGCAACGCCCCCAAGTTCGGCGGGGACTATGTGTGCATCCTCCACCCCTATGTGGCCTACGACATCATGTCCGACCCCCGCTGGGAGCAGATGCACCAGTATTGCAAGCCCGAGAACCAGTTTGAAGGAGAGATCGGCCGGATTGCCGGCGTCCGCTTCGTGGAGACCTCCGAGGCGGCGGTGTACACCGGCACGGACAACGACTGTCCTGACGGCCTGGCGGTATTTGGGTGCCTGTTCATCGCCAATGGGGCCTACGGCGTCACCGAGGTCACCGGCGGGGGCCTTCAGACCATCATCAAGCAGCTGGGCTCTGCCGGTACCGCCGACCCCCTGAACCAGCGCAGCACCGTGGGCTGGAAGGCCATGCAGACTGCGGAGATTTTGCAGCAGGCCTATCTGTACCGGGTGGAGTGCTGCAGCGCCTTCTCCCCCAACGCCAAGATGAACTGAGGTTAATGAAGGTGCTCCGCACTCGATAGACCCTACGGGTTCGATATGCGCTGCGGCGCAAGAGGGGCGGGAGGCTAATAGCCTCCCCTACCCCAAAAAATTCAAAAATCACGAAAAGGAGAAAAATCACATGGAAAACAAGCTGGTAAAAATCAAGATTCCTCTGACTAGGAATGACAAGGAGGACGTGTTCGTTGGCGTCAACGGCCACACCTGGCAGATCGCCCGTGGCGTGGAGGTGGAGCTACCCTGGTATGTGGTGAAGGTATTGCAGCGCCAGGAGAAGATGCTGGCCCAGGCCCTGGAATTTGAGGACATGGCCGCCCGGCCCCTGGAGCAGCTGGAAAAGAAGGACTGAGCCATGACGGCAATGGAAGCCATCGGGTGGGTGGACGAGAAAAAACACAACCTGTACTCCCTGGAGGATAAGCTCCTCTGGCTGGGCCAGGTGGAGAAGATGGCCGCCCAGCTGCGCCGCCGGTGCGGCCTGGAGGGGGAGAACACGCCCCTGGAGCCGGAGTCGGTGCTGAGCGTGCCGGAGGATACCCTGTATTTTCGCTACCTGGAGGCCCAGATCGACTACAGCAACCAGGAGTATCTGAAATACAACAACGCCATGAGCCTGTTCATGGAACAGTGGCAGGAGTACGCCAATTCCCTGCGCCGGGCCTCCCCCGGCGTGGGCAGACGGAATTTCTTTTAGGAGGGATGCCATGCGCTTTGTAAAACTGGCGGCCCCCACAAGCTACCGGGAGACCATCTCGGTATTCGGCGGCTTCAACGCCGCCACCCGGCCGAGGGCCGGGGAATTCGCCGCCATGGAGAATTTCTCCTCCGACCAGTATCCCCTGGCCGCCACCCGGCCCGGGCGGGGAGCATATGCCTCCCCAAAAAATCCCCAGGGACTCATCGCCCGGGACAGCCTGTGCTGGGTGGACGGGAGCAAATTCGTGATGAACGGCTACTGTGTGGAGATGAACCTTTCGGAGCGGGTGGAGGACTGCCCCAAGCGCCTGGTGAGCATGGGGGCCTATGTGGTCATTTTCCCGGACAAAAAGTACATCAACACCCTGAATCTGGAGGATTTCGGCAGCCTGGAGGGGTCGTACACCTCCTCCGGTGCCGTGACCCTCACCCCGGTGAACGTGCTGGGGGAGCCTATGCTGCCCACCTATATCCAGCCGGAGGAGCCGGGGGAACCGGAGAACAGGAGCCTCTGGCTGGACACCTCCCAGCAGCCTCCCGCCCTGGTTCAGTGGTCGGCTGGCTCCGGAATGTGGGTCAGCGTGGAGAGCACCTACGTCAGACTCGCCGCCCCAGGCATCGGCAAGGCCTTCCTGGTAGGAGACGGCGTTGAGATTGCCGGGGCCCCGGAGGCGGTGGCCTCCCAGGGGGTGATTGCCCTGACAGGGGAGGATTTCCTGGTAGTTCCCGGGCTGCTGGAAAAGCAGATTACCACGGAAAACCCCATCACCATCAGCCGCCGCCTGCCGGTGATGGACTACGTGATCGAGTGCGGCAACCGGCTCTGGGGCTGCCGCTACGGCCCCAACCGGGCGGGGCAGATTGTCAACGAAATCTACGCCAGCAAGCTGGGGGATTTCAAGAACTGGAGCTGCTTCCAGGGCACCAGCACTGACAGCTACATCATGAGCCTGGGCTCGGACGGCCCCTTCACCGGGGCTATCACGCATCTGGGCTATCCCCTGTTCTTCCGGGAGAACTGCCTGCACAAAATCTACGGCAATTACCCCGCCAATTTCCGGCTGCAAACCACTTCCTGCCGGGGAGTTCAGAAGGGCAGCGGGGAGAGCCTGGCCATCGTGGGGGAGACCCTGTATTACAAATCCACCGCCGGGGTCTGTGCCTACGACGGGGCCCTGCCGGTGGAGGTATCCCAGGCCCTGGGAGAGCAGGCCTACCACAACGCCGTGGCGGGAGCCCTCCGGGGAAAATACTACATTTCCATGCTGGATGCGGATGAGCGGCCCCACCTGTTCGTCTATGACACCTTCCGCTCCCTCTGGCACCGGGAGGACGCTGCCCGGGCCAGGTGCTTCTGCCCCTGCCGGGACGAGCTGTACTTTCTGGATGATGCCGGAATCATCTGGGGTGTGTTGGGCCGGGGGGGGCCGGAGCAGAAGCTACCCTGGATGCTGGAAACGGGGGATCTGGCCCTGGAGTTTCCGGACAGCAAATACCTGTCCCGGCTGAGCCTGCGGTTGTCCCTGGCCCCGGGGGCACGGATGCAGGTCTCCCTCCGGTATGACGAGGAGCCGGTGTGGCACCCCATGGCCGTCCTCCAGGGAACCGCCCTGGGCACGGTGACGGTACCGGTGGTGGTACGGCGGTGCGACCATCTGCGGCTGCGCCTGGAAGGCGTCGGAGAAATGCGGCTGTATGACCTGACAAAAACCATTCAGCAAGGGAGTGATTTGTTTTGACGGGGGTGGAGATTCGCCTGCCGGAGCTTTCCGGCGGCACCGAGGCAGAGCAGCTGCGCCGGATACAGAATTATCTGTTCACCCTGGCCCAGCAGCTGCAAATCGCCTTTGACAGTCTTTCCCAGCAGAGCAGTACTCCCGCCGCCCCCGCCGTCCCCACCGTCCCCACCGCTGGGGTCAAAAACCAGGCCCAGACCGTGAATTTTTCCGCCATCAAGGCCCTGATTATCAAAAGCGCCGACTTGACCCAACACTTCCAGCAGGAGGTGGAGAGAAATCTGCGGGGAAGATATGTGGCCCAGTCCCAGTTCGGCACCTTCCAGCAGGAGACAGAGCAGCGGTTCACCGCCAATTCCCAGGAGCTGACCCAAAAATTTTCCAACGTACAGCAATTGGAGACGGCGGTGGAGGGGCTGCAATCGGCGATGCTGGAGGTGAATGCCAGCATCCGCACAGGGCTGCTGGGGGAGGAAGAGGGCAGAAGCGTCTACGGCGTGGAGATCGGCCAGCAGACTTGGGAGAACGGGGTCATCCAATTTCAGAAATTCGCCCGGCTCACCGCCGAGAAGCTGTCCTTCTATGACTGCAATGACATCGAGGTGGCCTATGTCAGCGACCGGCGGCTCCATGTCACCGCTGCGGCAGTGCGGGAAATTACAGCGGACAGCCTGACGGTCCGGCTCCTGCGGCTGGGGGAATACAGCCTGGAGCTGGGAAAGGATGGACATTTGAGCATCCGCTAAGCGGGCGGCGAGTCGCACGGGGCTTGGGGTGAGATATTGTGGCTGTGCGTTGAATGGCAGCGGGTAAAGGCCTCTGAGAAAGGCTCCCCTGTGCAAGGGGAGCTGTCACGGCCTAAGCCGTGACTGAGGGACTGTACAGCAGGCACGAAACCGCTCTTGAAGTCCAATGTGGATCGGTATTCCCTTTTCGCCCAACTGCATGCAAATTCGTAATATTTCACTGCACAGTCCCCCAGTCAGCTTCGCTGACAGCCCCCCTTACACAGGGGGCCTTCCTCAAAAGCCTTTCCCTGGTTCCGCTCAACGGAACGCTCAAAGCCCAACACCACTCACTCAAAAAAATGCCGCTGGAAGGCGGCGGAATGGAGATGAATATGACGCAGAAGAAAGAATACACCGCCTCCCAGAAGGTGCAGCAGGCCCTCTCGGCGGTGGAGGAGCATGGAAGCAGGAAGCCCGAGACCTTCAGCTCCGCCTATGATGATCGCCTACAGCAGGTGATGGACCGAATCACAAACCAGGAGGATTTCCACTACAATCTGGCGGGGGACGCCCTGTACCGGCAGTACCGGAACCAGGCGGTGCAGCAGGGCCGCCTGGCCATGGAGGATACCCTGGGCCGGGCCGCCGCCCTCACCGGGGGCTATGGCAATTCCTACGCCAATACGGTGGGGCAGCAGGCCTACCACCGGGAGCTGAGCAGCCTGGCGGATCGGATTCCGGAGCTTTACAACCTGGCCATGGGCCAGTACCAGCTCCAGAGTCAGACCTTGCAGCAGAAATACGACCTGCTCTCCGGGGCAAAGCAGCAGGAATACCGGCAGTATCAGGACGGCCTGTCCGCCTGGCAGAAGGAGGCGGAGCAGCTCTGGCAGCGCTACACCGATGAGCGGGATACCGACTACCACGCCTACCGGGACGAGGTGGCCGACTGGAAGTGGCAGCAGGAGTATGATGAAGACCGCCGCCGCTACGACCAGAAATGGGAGGCGGAGCATCCCCAGGTCACCGGCGGCAGCAATAATACTGTTTACGTCTCCTCCAAGAAGCAGGAAAAAGAGGAGAAAAAGGGCATCTCCTGGAAGCCTCTGGCGGCAGTCCTGGGCGGTCTGCTGATGGGCAAGCGGCTCAGCGACCAGCTGTCCAAATAGGAATGGGGGGACTGGTTTGGCAACTACAGCAAGCACGGAGTTCAGGTGCGGGGGGTACATGGCCCGGGTGACGTACCAGGTGGAGGGGGATGTGGCGCAGAACCGGTCGGTGGTTCGCATTACCAGGGTGGAGCTCAAGGCCCTGGCCACCCTCCAGCCTACCACCATGGCCTTCCTGGGCTCCATTCGGGTAAACGGGGTGGAGGCCGTCACCATGACCATGGGCGATACCTATGCCTGCTCTGCCGCCGTCAGCAGCCAGGCTTTCGGCGGGGGCGGCGTGGACGGCCCCCACGGCGGCTGGGCCATCGGTTTCAAAACCAAAGACATGACGGCAGAGCACGGGGCCGACGGAAACGCCCGGATTACCATCTCCCTGGCAATCAGCCTGTACTTCTATGAGGCCGTCCGGGACAGCGTGGTGGGCTCGGGGACGGCGGACCTTCCCCAAATCCCCCGAACCTCCGCTCTGGAGGTCACGGGGGCGGCGTTGGGGCAGGAGCTGGTGATGGTTTTGACCCGGGCCTCGGCGGATTTTGAGGATACGATTACCTGGCGCTGCGGCACGGCCTCCGGCACCCTGGCGGAGCGGACGAAGGCGCAAGAGCTTCGCTGGACGCCTCCCCTGGAGCTTTCCTTCCAGGCTCCGGCGGATACCCGGGTCAAGGTGGTGCTGACGGTGACCACCTTCCTGGGGGAAACCCAGGCGGGGAGCCGGGACACGGAAATCCTCTGCCCCATTCCGGCAAGCGTGGCGCCAAGCCTGACGGTGACGGTGGAGGATCGGATGGGCTACGCCGCCGTCTACGGGGGCTTCATCCAGGGCCAGAGCCAGGCTAAGGTAACCACCCAGGCGGCGGGGGCCTACGGCTCCACCATCCGGAGCGTCAGCGTCAAATGCGGAAAGCTCACGGGCAGCGGGGAGCAGGTCGCCTTCGCCCTGGAGGACAGCGGCAGCGTGGGCATCACCGTGACGGTGACGGACAGCCGGGGCAGAACCGCCTCCCAAAATACCGCCGTCACCGTCCTGGCCTACAAAAAGCCCTGGGCCCTCATCCGGGAGGCGGTGCGCTGCGACGAAGGGGGGAACGTCCAGCCCGACGGGGCCTGGCTGAAGCTGGTCTTCGACGCCGGGGTCACGACTCTGACGGGCAACACCGCCCAGTACAAGGCAGTCCGCACCGTCCACGGCGGCGGATCTGCCCAGCAGGTGACCCTGACGGACTATGCCGGTCACTTCACCGTCACCGGGGGGCAGGTGATCCTTCCCGCCGGGGTGGACACGGGCTACGACTGTCAAATCCAGGTCCAGGACAGCTTCTGCACCGGCGGGAGCGATACCGTGCTGGTGAGTGTGGCTTTTGCCCTGCTGGATTTGTGCCGGGCCACCAGGGCCGTGGGCATCGGAATGCGGGCCAAGAAGCCGGGAGCTGTGAGCATCGGCTTGAATATGGACATGGACGAGCACCGTCTGAGCAATCTGGCCTCTCCGGAAAGCGAGGCGGACGCCGCTACCAAGGCCTATGTGGATGAATGTATCCGGCAGCTGCGGGAGCAGCTGAATCTGAATGAAGAATGAGGTGAATAAATGACAGCAATCACACTTTATTGCCGGGGCGGCATGGCGAGGGCCAGGGTGGAGGGGCCTGTCACGGCGGGGATGGTGGGCATTCCGGTCAGCGTGGAATGCGACGAGGCCTGGGAAGGACTGACAAAAACATTGAAGGTGCGCTGCGCCCAGGTGGTTCGCCAGGTGATTCTGGATGGAGAGAATCGGGCAACCCTCCCCTTCGAGTGTCTGGTGGGAGGGCAGAAGCTGGAATGCGGCCTGGACGGCTGGGATTCCGGGTGGAAGCTGCGAATCCCCACCAATTGGGCCTTCTGCAGCGTGGTGAAGCCCTCGGTGGCGGACGTTGAGGGGACGGAAGGAGCGGAGCCCACCCCGGGCATTACAGAGCAGCTGATGCTTCGGCTGGAAGCGGTGGAACGGGAGATTGCCGGTATCAAGAACGGGGTGTACAGCGGGGAATACCAGGTAACGCCAACTCCGGAGGGGTTTGTCCTGCCCACCGCCAAAAAGCTGATGGAGGACAACCTGACGGTGCGGAAGATACCGTATTTCGAGGTCAGCAATCCATCCGGCGGCAAAACGGTTTACATCGGGAAATCCGATGAAATATCAATTACGTAAAGGAGAAAAGAACATGGCAAACAGCAAAGTGGTCTTTGGTGAAGAAGTTCTGATGGATTTGACGGGCGATACCGTAGCGGCCGACAAGCTGCTGGCCGGCATTACCGCCCATGGAGCAGACGGTGAAGCGATTACCGGCACCTGTACGTTTGACGCAAATACCCAGGATGCGACTGCGGCAGCGGCGGAAATCCTGAGCGGCAAAACGGCATACAAAAAGGGTGCGAAAGTCACGGGCACCATGGTAAATAAAGGCGCTGTCAATCTGACGATTACAGCGAAGGCTGGAAAGGCAGCGATCCCCCAGGGATACCATAACGGCGGCGGCGGTGTGACGATTGACGCAGCGGAGCAGGCAAAAATCATTGCGGCCAATATCCGCAGCGGCGTTACGATCCTGGGCGTTGCGGGCACCATGAGCGGCACGGAGGGGGTAAAGGCGCAGTCCAAATCCGTTACCCCCGGCAAAACCGCTCAGAACGTCCTGCCTGATTCCAACTACAATTATCTGTCCCAGGTGACTGTTGCGGCCATCCCGTACACGGAAAGCGAGAATTCCGCAGGGGGAACAACGGTCACGATCGGCTGATAGGAGGTGGCCGATATGGCCTATAACAAGGTGATCTACGGGGGCAAAACCCTGATCGATTTATCCAGCGCAACTGCCACAGCGGACAAAATTCTGTCCGGGTACACGGCCTATGGGAAATCCGGGGCGAAGCTCACCGGCACGGCAAGTGCTGCAGGCGGAGCGCTGGTCGTTACCGCCCCGGCTGGGGTAACTGCCAGTGTGACAAAAGGCAGCAAGACCGAAACAAAGACCGTTGGTACCGGCGGCACAGCCACATTTCATGGGCTGGAAGCTGGCACCTGGGTTGTAAAAATCGTCAGAGGCAGCGAAACGGCAACAAAAAGCGTGATCATCAAGACCGATTATGCCGTGACGCTGACCTTCTCTACCATTCCGGCGTTCACCTATACCGGCAGTTTCCAGATTGTAGACGATAACGACAACCCCATTACCACGAGTTCAGGAAACTGGAAAATCCGGTTTTTAACATCCGGTACGCTGAAATTCACCGACCTGCGGGGGGCTGAAAACGGCATTGACGTATTCCTGGCTGGCGGCGGCGGGGGCGGCGCTGCTGCTGGTGCTGGCGGCCGTGATGCTACTTATTATCGCTATGGCTCCGGCGGGGGCGGCGGCGGATACATGAAAACGAGCAAAAATGTCAGTGTGTCCACATCATCGTCCTATACCATCACAGTTGGCGCAGGCGGCGCAGTGGGCAAGGACGGCGGCGCAACGACTGCCTTCGGCTCCACCGCAAACGGCGGCAAGGGCGCAACGAGTGCAAACGGCGGAAACGGTGGTTCCGGCGGCTCCGCCGGTACATGGGCCGTAGTCGCAGGCTCCGTGGGCGGCGAAGACGGAAGTAACGGTAATGTGACGGGTAATAACGCCAAGACCCCTGGCACGGGCATTGGAAGCACCACACGGGAATTTGGCGCTTCCGGCGCAAAGCGGTACTGTGCCGGCGGCGCATCCGGCGGCGGCAACGGCAACGGTGCTGACAATACGGGTACCCCGGCACACCAAGGCGCTGTTAACAGCTCTGGCGGCGGCGGATACGGCAATCCTGCCGGTCCCGCCAATACCGGAAGCGGAGGCGCTGGCGGCAGCGCAAACGGAGCTACTGTAGAGCAGGCTGGCGCTGGCGGTTCCGGAATCGTTATCATCCGTAACAAAAGGTAGGTGGATTGTATGGCAAAGACAATGGCGGTGCTGGATGACGGCACAGTGACCAATATGATCTGGTGCAGCGAAGCAGTGCCGGAGACGGACAGCCTGAAAGACCCGGCCGACCGGCCTGTTGGAATCGGGGATACCTATTCGGAGGGGAAATTTTACAGGGACGGCGCAGAAGTTTTGACGCCGCTGGAAGCAGCCCTGGCAGAGATCGCCACCCTGCGTCAGCAGATTGGTGATTTGGATGAAGCATATCGGGAAGGGGTGAACAGCCTGTGAATCAGGAAGAACGAAAGGAAATCATGTACCGGCAGGGACGGGCGCATGCCATAGATTTGCGGCAGAGGGCCGCTGCTCTGACCGGCACGGAGATCATTGACCGGGAAAAGGATGTGCCGGTGTTTGTGGCAGGGAAGAACTATACCGACTGGCCGGTGGGGTCGCCGGTGGCGGATGGCGGCCAGGTGTGGCAGCTGCTCCAGCCCTATGACAGCGCCGCCCACCCCGGGCAGCCTGCTGATCTGCGGGCGCTGTGGGGACTGTGCCACACCAAGAACCCGGCGATGGCAAAGCCCTGGGTTTCCCCCTATGGTACGTCCGGAATGTACATGACCGGGGAGTGCTACCGTGGGGCGGAGGGCACGGTGTACCGCTGCCTGGCGGATAATACGGTATACAACGCCGAAGATTATCCGCCGCTGTGGGAGGAGGTGCAATCATGACCACATTGCAGCAACAGCACCTGCTGGCCTACCTGGGCTATGACCCCGGTTATTTCGATGGCGTTGACGGCCCTAAAACCCAGGCGGCCCTCTCCCGGTTCCGGTCTGACTACGGGGTCGGAGCGGAGGGGCTGGTGGGCGCAGTGGCCGGGACGGTTCCCAAGCTGGACAGGCCGAAGCAGGAGGCTTCCGGAAGCTCCACGTTCTGGGCCAGAATCAAGTATTTTAAGCCGGACGAGCCGAACATCCGCTGCCCCTGCCCCCGGTGCGTGGGGAAGCGGGAAGACCCCACGGAAAAGCTGATGGCCGCCGCTGACAGCATCCGGGAGGAGCTTGGCCCCATGGTTCCAAGCTCCGTCCGGAGATGCCAGGCTCACAACGATGAACTCCCTAACAGCGCAAAGAACAGCCGGCACATCATCGGCAAGGCCATGGATTTTAACTGTCCGAAATCCAGTCCGGCGCAGATTGGAGCCTGCCTGGCCAGGAAGAAGAACGCTGGGGAAATCCGCTACTGGTATCGCATGAACAGCGGATGGTATCACTTTGATATTGACTGACTGCTGCAAGTTACCAGCAAGTTGTAAGCAAGTTGCTTTCAAGTTGTAATCAAGGAGGAAAAGAAAATGAAACTGGAACTGTTTTTCGCGACTTACTTCGCCGCCCTGTATGGCAACATCTTTGCCAGGGCGCTGCTGATTGCCATCTGCGCCGACATGGTCTTCGGCTCCCTGCGGGCGATTAAGTACCGCAAGTGGAACTCCGCCGTGGGCATCGACGGGGGCATCCGCAAGGTGGGGATGGCCGCTGCAGTGCTGATCCTGACCCTGGTGGACATGCTGCTGAACGTGAACCTGATCGGCTGGGTGGACGCCGAGGTATCCGCCGCCCTGTCCGCCGCCGGAATCGTGAAGCTGGGCATCACCGAGCTGTTTGCATTTCTATTTACGCTGTACGAGGCCACCAGCATCCTGAAAAATATGCTCCTGTGCGGTCTGCCCATCCCTGCAGGCCTCCGGGATAAGGCGGCCAAATGGCTAGAAAAAATGACGGAAGAAACCAATGCGCCGCTGGGCGGGTAGGAGAAATAGCTCCTGTGGGAGCCCCGGAGGGGAGCCTTTGGCTCAGGAAATCATCACCTGATTCCATTTACCCAAGTGCCCAGGAATCCAACTTTTATTAAAAGAGCGGCGGGATCGCCAATAACCATCCCGCCGCTCTTTTTTATCCCTATTCATGATCGCCGTTCATCTGCCTGCACCTCTCCCCTTACGGGGCAACCAGTGCAGATGCATAAAAATTCCCATGCCCGACCTGCTTCCATGAATCGTGGTGCCGATGTTCGGCATGGGAATTTATTCAGAGCTTCCCTAATAACCCTCATATCTTTTCCAGCAGCTCTTCCAGCTGGGAAAGGGCCTCAATCTCATAGTCCGCCGGGATGTCCTCCCGGGGAGCCGCATGGCCGGGGTTGACCCAGCAGGTCTTTATTCCTGCCCGGATGCCGCCGAGAATGTCGGAGGTCAGGCTGTCGCCCACCATCATGGCTTTTTTCGGGTGAAGCCGGGGATGCGGGCAAAGCAGGCGTCAAAATACTCCCGGCTGGGCTTGTTGTACCCCACCTGCTGGGAGACGAACACCTGCTCAAAATAAGGGTACAGCCCTGCGCTGGTGAGCCGGCTGTGCTGCACCGAGGCGGTGCCGTTGCTGGCCAGGAACAGCCGATATTTTTTGCTCAGGCGCTCCACCGCCTCCCGGGCCCCGGGGAGGAAAAAGTGGCCCGTCCCCAGATTCTTTTCATAGGCCCGGGTCACTGCTCTGGCCTCCACCGGGCGTCCCAGCTGCTCGAAGAGCACCCGGAACCGGCCCTCCAGGAC
>Ga0129308_1002382_pt1 | contig 16113 bp, 14 predicted proteins | sample L827metagenome_FD_94440 | JGI IMG/M metagenome (GOLD analysis project Ga0129308, IMG submission 94440) | Ring-tailed lemur group fecal microbial communities from Wisconsin, USA - L827 metagenome | ecosystem: Host-associated > Mammals > Digestive system > Large intestine > Fecal | place: USA...
ATATGTTTTTCCAATGGCCGTTATGTCTTTCTTTTACAACAATAAAACTCAGCAGCTATTAAAAAGCACCATCGAAAGTTTCTATGGGTAAAATACTCTTGACAAATCTCGTCTCAAAAGAAGATCCTGGAGCAGTATGCTATCGACCACCATTTCCCCAATCCCTGCTTCTATGTGGATGACGGTTATTCCGGGGCCAACTTCAACCGCCCGGACTTCCAGCGGATGATCACGGACATGGAGAACGGCGAGATCGGGATCATCATCACCAAGGACCTCAGCCGCCTGGGCCGCAATCAGCTGCACACCGGCCTGTACATCGAGGAACGCTTTCCCATGTTCGGCGTCCGCTACATTGCCATCAACGACAACGTGGATACCGACAGCGCTGAGAGCAACGATTTGATGCCCTTCAAGAACCTGTTCAATGAGTGGTTCGTGCGGGATACCAGTCGCAAGATCCGGGCTGTCAACAAGGCAAAGGCCGAGCGCGGGGAGCGGCTGGGGACCAGAGCGCCCTACGGCTACCGGAAGGACGAGAATGACCGAAAAAAGCTGGTCATCGATGAAGAAGCCGCGGCCATCGTCCGCAGGATCTTCGCTATGTGCGCCGCCGGAAACGGCCCCAGTCAGATTGCCCGTGTTCTGAAAAGTGAGAATATTCTGTGTCCCACTATGTATGCCTATGCAAAATACGGAAGTACACATGTCGGGCTCAATACAGCGCAGCCCTATAACTGGACCAGCGACACGGTGTCCGCCATGCTGGAGAATGAGCTGTATCTGGGCAATACCATCAACATGAAGTACAGCTCAAAGTCCTATAAGGACAAACGGAAAGTAGAGCATCCCAGAGAGGAATGCCTGGTATTTGAAGGTACCCATGAACCGCTGGTGACGAGGGAGACCTGGGATATCGTCCAGCGGGTACGGAAGAACAAACGCCGCCGGACGAAAATGGACGAGCAGAACAAGTATTCCGGGCTGGTGGTGTGCGCTGATTGTGGGTCCACTATGGTGCTGCACCGGGCACATACCATGTCTGCCAGTTACAATCACTTTACTTGCCGCACTTACAAGAAGGATGGAGAAGCCTGTACTGCCCACTACATCCGGGAATGTGTTCTGGATGAGGTGGTGCTGGAGGACCTGCGTCGGGTGACCGCCATGGCCAGAGAGCATACACGGGAGTTTGCGGAATACATCAACGGAAGGCAGTCCGTGGAGATCCAGCGTGAGATCCGCAGGCAGGAGAAGGAACTGGCAACCATGAAAAAACGCAGTGATGAACTGGCCACCATCTTCAAGCGACTGTATGAGGATTCGGTCCTGGGCCGTATTACGCCGGAGCAATTCCAGACTCTGTCCGGCAGCTACACGGAGGAACAGACGGCACTCAAGGCAGAGATTCCAAAGAAAGAATCAGCAATCCAAAGCCTGCAGGATCAGGTATCCGGCGCCGACAGCTTCATCTCCAAGGCCAGACGGTACACAGACATCACGGAACTGACGCCGGAACTGCTGCGGCTGTTCATTCGGAAAATTGTGGTCCACGAAAAAAGTGTGAAGTGGTCTAAACACGCGCTGCAGACCGTGGAGATCTACTACACCGATATCGGTTATGTAGGCAACGTCGATGGCACACAGATCCAGCAGGAAAACACAGCAGCCGCCCCGGAAACAGAAAGGCCCCGGAGGGTATCGTAAGCACGATAACCCTCCGGGGTTCCGGACACCATTCAACATACCCCTGTCAGGGGGGAGCAAAGGCGTCTTTTTTATTTTCCATCAAGGCTCGGACTTCGCCGGCCCGCGCACAGCCCCAAAGCCAGCAGGGCGGGCAGCAGCACATGGGCGGCGGCGACAGCGGCGGACTCCACCGTGTTGAAATAGAGGGCGGGGCGGTAATGGACGGGGAGCAGCTGTTTTTGCCATGTTGTTTCATCCCAACCTCCTGCTTCATGTCGGGCAAATGCTTACGAGGGAAAATCAGAGCACGCCAGGAACGCTCCCATACCCAATCCGAACAGGGTGGGAAAACAGCACAGCCATACCACGAAGAAATCCGGAAACCTGACAAAGGTCGGTTCGCTGAAAAAATAGGTCTCCGGCAGAGAAATCCATCCGATCACGCCAAGGAAGCAGACCAGCATCACCCCGGCGGTCGCCGCCGCCGGGTACCATTTGACCCGCCGGGAAACCTGGCTCCGGGTGAGGAAAAACTGTAATGTGCCGGATACGGCGGGGATCACGATAAAAAACAGCAGCATTTCCATGGAATCCCTTCCTTTCGCAAGAGGGAAACGATCTCACGTTTTCGGCACCGCCCGGCGGTACAGCCACCCCAGGACATTGCCCAACAGGGCCGGGACGGCCACCATGAAGCAGTGGAACAGGGCGGAGCGGTTAAACAGCAGCCACACCATGGGCAAATAGCACACAAAGCAGGCCGGGGGATACAGGGGACACACCCCCTGCCGTTTGCCCAGGGACACCCCGGAGCAGAAGCCCGCCACCGGCAGAAGCAGGTAGGGCAGGAGCAGTCCGGACAGCACCGGGACGTCCACCACGAAGGTTCGGTCCACCCACCGCAGCACCAGGGGCAGCAGGTCGCACACCAGCAGAACGAAGGGCAGGTAGGGGGCGGTCTCCCGCCATTTCAGGGGAGTGGGTCCCGGGTCCAGCCCCAGCAGCTCCCGCAGCTGCATCACCTCCACGTACCAGCCGGTCCACCGGGCCAGCCAGATGACAGCGTACAGGATGGCCAGCAGCGCCACCCACAGGGGGATGAACCGGGGGCTGTTCACCCAGCGGCACACCCAGAGCAGGGCGGAAAACAGCGCGGCGGTGGCGGCGAAATGGGCCAGGGACCGGGCCACCAGCGTCTTTCCGTCGTCGGCAAAGGGCAGGGTGGACACCGCCGCCACCGCGCCCAGCGCTCCCCCCAGCAGGGACTGGACCAGGGCTGCCAGCCCCACGGAGCTGAAGGCCTCCGCCATGGCCGGGGTCACCGGATGGAGGCCGGAGGTCCAGGCGGAGCCCACGGCCTGGGCCTCCGCGGGGAGCATCATGGCGCTGAGCAGGCACACCGCCAGGGGCACCAGCACCGCCCCCAGGAGAAAGCCCGCCAGGGCGCGCCTTTTTCCTCTCATCCGCTGGGTCATGTCCGGTCCCTCCTTCCCAAATGTAAGGTCTTCTTGATCTTTTTCACATACCGCCGGGACACATAGGTGGTGACGGTCCCGTTCAGGGTCATCCGGATGGTCCCGGCGAGGGACAGGTCCAGGGCGGTGACCTTGTCCAGATTGACGATCTCCGAGTTGGAGATGCGGACGAACCGCCGGGGGTCCAGCCGCCCTTCCAGCTCATACAGCCGCAGGCGGACGGAATAGACCCCCTCCGCCGTCTGGGCGGACACCCCCTTGCCGTCGGCAAAGAAGCGGAGAAATTCGCCCTGCGGAAGGAGAAGGGCCCGGTCCTCCCGCCACACAGGGACCGGGTCCAGGGACAGCCCGGACAGCTCCCGGACCAAGCGGTCCAGCTCCTCCGACGCCGCCCCGGCCAGGATCACAACCTCCGGCTCCCGCCGCCCCGGTTCGATCTTCAGCTCCACCTTCACGCGCCCCGCCCCCTCTCCAGCGTTCTTGGTCCCAGTATATCCGGACTTTCCGGTCCCGTCCAGTCTTTTGGGACGGACGGTCATTCCGGGTGGACAAATGGTCAAAATACGGCTCCGGCGGCCCTTGTATTCTGGCTTCCGCCGTGGTATGCTGGTGAAAAGTCCGGTTTATAGGACAGTGCTTCTGTTATGCTCATGGTATTTTCAGGAATGGGAGTGATTTTATGGCAAAAAGCTCCAACCAGAAGACCAAGCTGCTCCACCTCTATCAGATCCTGCTGCGCCAGACCGATGAGGACCACCCCATCACCGTGGCCCAGATCATCCAGGAACTGAACAAATACGGCATCAAAGCGGAGCGAAAAAGCATCTACGACGACCTGGAGTCTCTGCGCCAGTTCGGCCTGGACGTCCAGTGCCGGAAGGGGAAGACCGCCGGCTGGTTCGTGGGAGAGCGGGACTTCCAGCTCCCGGAACTGAAGCTGCTCATGGACGCCGTCCAGTCCTCCCGGTTCATCACCCAGAAAAAGAGCGACGCCCTGATCCGCAAACTGGAGGGGCTGGCCAGCGTCCACCAGGCCCGGCAGCTCCAGCGCCAGGTCTATGTCAGCGGACGGATCAAGCTGATGAACGAGAGCATCTACTATAACGTGGACAAGCTCCACACCGCCGTCTCGGGACAGCGGGCCATCACCTTCAAATATTTTGACTACGACCTGGAGCGGAAGAAGGTCTTCCGCCGGGAGGGGCGGCGGTACACCGTCTCCCCCTACGGCCTGATCTGGAACAATGAAAACTACTATCTGGTGGCCTTCGACCACGCCAACCGGGAGATGCGCCACTACCGGGTGGACAAGATGACGGAGATCGTGGTCACCTCCCTGGACCGGGAGGGCCGGGACCAGTACCCCGATTTTCAGCTGGCTTCCTACGGGGAGAAGCATTTCGGCATGTACCGGGGCCAGGAGATGACCGTCACCCTCCGGGGGCGGCGGAGCATGGCCGGGGTGGTGTGGGACCGCTTCGGCCAGGACGTGATCCTGGTCCCCGACGGGGAGGAGCATTTTACCGTCACCCTGCCCGTGGTGGTCAGCCCCCAGTTTTTCGGCTGGCTGTTCGGCCTGGACGGGGGCCTGACCATCACCGCCCCCCGGGCCGCCGTGGAGGAGTACCGGAGAAAGCTGGAAGGGGCACTGGGAGGGGGAGAATGAAACACGGCTTTCCGAAAAAACCGGCGGGCGGCGGGACAGGCCACGCCCGGCCAGGGGAAAGCCGGTTTGCCAGCCTTGCAATTTCTGGATAAGTACGGTATGATAAGATACAAAATATAACCTCAGAGGGAGGTCCTTTTATGCGGGACGGATTTGTCAAGATTGCCGCCGGTACGCCGGAGGTCCGGGTGGCGGACTGCGCCTATAACGGAGAACAGTGCATCAAGCTGATCCGGGAGGCCCAGGCCCAGGGGGTGAAGGTGCTGTGCCTGCCCGAGCTGTGCCTGACGGGCTACACCTGCGGCGACCTGTTTTTGCAGGATGCCCTGCTCCGGGGGGCGGAGGAGGCGCTGAAGGCGGTGTTGGAGGCCACCCATGAGGTGGACATGCTCATCGCGCTGGGCCTTCCCCTGCGGTACCGGGGCAAGCTGTACAACTGCGCCGCCGTCCTGTGCCGGGGAGAGCTGCTGGGGCTGGTGCCCAAGCAGAACATTCCCAACTACACCGAGTTTTACGAGGCCCGCTGGTTCGCTTCGGGAACCGGGGTGAAGGAGCCCTCCTTCCCCTTCGCCGGACAGACCGCCAGCCTCAGTTCCGATCTGGTCTTTACCTGCCGCTCCCTGCCCGAACTGACCGTGGGCGTGGAGATCTGCGAGGACCTGTGGGTGGCCGACACCCCCTCCACCCGTCTGGCCCAGGCGGGGGCCACCCTTGTCCTGAACCCCTCCGCCAGCGACGAGACGGTGTGCAAGGACAGCTACCGCCGCGATCTGGTGGCCATGACCTCGGGCCGTCTGGTCTGCGGCTACGTCTACGCCGACGCGGGCTGGGGGGAGTCCTCCACCGACCTGATCTACGCCGGGCACAGCCTGGTGGCGGAGAACGGCTCCATCCTGGCCCAGCGCCGCTTCGAGACGGGGCTGACCGTCTCCGAGATCGATGTGTACAAGCTGACCCATGAGCGCCAGCGCATGTCCACCTTCTGCTGCTGCCCCACCCAGGAGGTGATGCAGCTCTCCTTCGACCTGGAGCTGGAGGAGACCGCCCTCACCCGCCCTGTGGCCAAGAACCCCTTCGTCCCCGCCGACCACGGGGACCGGGCCGCCCGGTGCCAGGAGATCCTGACCCTGGCCGCCCTGGGACTGAAAAAGCGGCTGGCCCACACCCACGCCAAGACGGCGGTGGTGGGCCTGTCCGGCGGGCTGGACTCCACCCTGGCCCTGCTCATCACCGCCCGGGCCATGGAGATGCTGGGCCGCCCCATGACCGACATCGTGGCCATCACCATGCCCTGCTTCGGCACCACCTCCCGCACCAAGTCCAACGCTCAGCTGCTGGCCGAGCGCATCGGCACCACCTTCAAGACCATCGACATCGGCGAGGCGGTGAAGGTCCACTTCCGGGACATCGGCCAGTCCATGGAGGACCTGTCCGTCACCTTTGAGAACGGCCAGGCCCGGGAGCGCACCCAGGTGCTCATGGACATTGCCAACCAGTCTGGGGGCATGGTCATCGGCACCGGGGACTTGTCCGAGCTGGCCCTGGGCTGGGCCACCTATAACGGGGACCACATGTCCATGTACGCCGTCAACGCCGGCATCCCCAAGACCCTGGTGCGCCATCTGGTGGCCTATGTGGCCGACGAGAATCAGGAGCGGGACCCCCAGCTGTCCGCCGTTCTGCGGGACATTCTGGACACCCCCGTCTCCCCCGAACTGCTGCCCCCCAAGGAGGGGGAGATCGCCCAGAAGACGGAGGACCTGGTGGGGCCCTACGAGCTCCACGACTTCTTCTTGTACTACGCCGTCCGCTGGGGCTTTTCGCCCCGGAAGGTGTACCGGCTGGCCCTGTACGCCCTGGAGGAGGCCTACGGCCGGGAGACCATTTTGAAGTGGCTGCACAACTTCTACCGCCGCTTCTTCGCCCAGCAGTTCAAGCGCTCCTGCCTGCCCGACGGACCCAAGGTGGGCTCCGTGACGCTGTCGCCCAGAGGCGACTGGAGAATGCCGTCGGACGCCGTGGCTGCTCTGTGGATGGAGGAACTGAAGGGGCTGGCGTGACGCCGTCCCGGAAAACCGTGCGAAAAGGAGACTGACCCCATATGTATATCGACCCCCAGCGCTACACCACCCGGCCCACCGATGACCGGCTGCCCCAGGAGTTCGCCATCTACGACAAGCTGGAGGAGCTGAACATCCCCTATATCCGGGTGGACCACGACCACGCCGACACCATTGAGATCTGCGAACAGGTGGAACAGGTCCTGGGCGGCAAGATCTGCAAGAACCTGTTTCTCTGCAACCGCCAGGGCACCCAGTTCTACCTGCTGATGATGCCGGGGGACAAGCCCTTCAAGACCAAGTTTTTGTCCGCCCAGCTGGGGTGCGCCCGGCTGTCCTTTGCCGACGCGGGCCATATGGAGGAGTACCTGCGCACCATCCCCGGCTCCGTGTCCGCCCTGGAGCTGCTGTTCGACACGGAACACCGGGTCCAGCTGGTCATCGACCGGGATCTGCTGGCCGACGAGTTCATCAGCGGCCACCCGGGTATCTCCACCTCCACCCTGCGGCTGAAGCGGGAGGACATGCTGCGGTTTGTGTCCGCCGCCGGCCACGAGCCGGTATATGTGGATCTGCCCGATCCCCGGACGGAGGAAGGATAACACAGAAAAACGCCCCTGGTTTCCCAAAGAAAGGGAAAACCGGGGGCGTTTGCTGCTGGTGGGAGAAATCAGGGCCTTGCGCAGGATGCCCATGGAGTCGGCGGGGAGGACCACATAGTGGTCGTAGGGAGGGATGGCGCCCCAGGCGGGAGGGGTTCAGACCAGAACGCCCCGGAGGCAGCCGCCCTCCACGCCTTCGATCCGGACGGAGCGAAGGCGGTTGTGGAGGTTTTCGGCGCTGGGGGTCGTGACCTCGGTGTACCGGGTGGTGTAGCCCCGCCACAGGCCCTCCCGTACCTCCTCAAAGAGAACGGGGACCGTCTCGCCCACCCACTGGTCCAGGTAGGCGCGCTCCATTTGGGCGGCCACAGCGGCGGCCCGGTGGGCCCTCTCCTCTTTGACGGCCTTCAGCACCTGGCCGGGCATCTTGGATGCCGGGGTGCCGGGGCGCTTGGAGTAGGGGAAGATGTGCATGGCGGAGAAGGCACACTTCCGGAGAAAGGACAGGGTCTGATGAAATTCCTCCTCCGTCTCCCCCGGGAAGCCCACGATCAGGTCGGTGGTGATGCCGGGGCGGTCGAACCATTTCCGCAGCAGGGCCACGCTCTCATAGTACCGGGCGGTGTCGTACTTCCGGTTCATCCGCTTCAAAACGGTGTCGCAGCCGCTCTGCATGGACAGGTGGAAGTGGGGGCACAGGTTGGGGAGTTGGGCAGCCCGGCGGCAGAAGTCCCCGGTGACGGTCCTGGGCTCCAGGGAGCCCAGCCGGACGCGGCAGTCCGGGGCGGCGGCGCAGATCTCCTCCACCAGGTCGATGAGGGAGGAGCCGTCCTTGAGGTCGTGGCCCCAGGAGGAGATCTCGATGCCGGTGAGCACCAGCTCCTGATAGCCCTCAGCGGCCAAGTGGGCGGCTTGGGCCTTGGCCTCCTCCAGGGGGAGGGAGCGGATGGGGCCCCGGGCGTAGGGGATGATACAGTAGGTGCAGAAGTTGACGCAGCCGTCCTCCACCTTCAGCATGGCTCGAGTCCGGCCCTCCAGACCTCCGGCGGGCAGCACTTCAAAGGTCCGCCGCTTCATGGCGTCGTCCAGGGCGGTGACGGGCTGGCGCTCCGCCCAGGTCCGTTCCAGCAGGTCCACAAAGCCTGTCCGGTCTCCGGTGCCGGACACCAGGTCAACGGACAGTCCCTCCATGTCCTGGGGGTGGGTCTGGGTGTAGCAGCCGCACACGGCGATGATGGCGTCGGGGGCCGTCTTGCGGGTGCGGCGGATGACCTGCCGGGACTTCTTGTCGCTCACCGCCGTGACGGAGCAGGTGTTGATGACGTAGGCGTCGGCCTCCCCCTCGAAGGGGACCAGGGTGTGGCCCCGCTGGGTGAGAAGCTGTTCCAGGGCCTGGGTCTCGTACTGGTTGACCTTGCAGCCCAAGGTGTAAAAGGCGATATTCATAGCAGATTCCTTTTCTGGTGGAAATTGCGGCGCCGCGTCTGAACGGCCGCCGGAGGCGGCCCGCCAAACCAAAGCCCAGCGAAGCGGGTCTGGCTTGGAAAGGCGGAGCAGCGGAACGGGTGAGTTTTCCCGTTTACGGGGAAACGAACGATGCGGAACTGGTGACGCCGTGTTCGGGCACCACGGCGAAGAAGCACAGGTCCCCCTGGCTGTCGTTGATGAGGCTGTGGGCGTGGCCCATGGGACAGTAGTGGCAGTCCCCGGCGGCCAGGGGCTCATACTCTCCGTCGCAGAGCACCTTGCCCGTGCCGGAGAGAATGTAGATCATCTCGCTGTTGCCCTCGTGGGTGTGCAGGCCGATGGTGCAGCCCGGAGCCAGCCGGCCCTGCATGATCCTGGCGCGGGGGTCGGTGTACATCTTGACGTGGAATTCCCCCTCGCCGCCTTTCCAAGTCTTCAAAACCTTCTCTTCCATCTGGTCAAACAGAATTTTCATCACAATTTCCTCCTGTTATCATTTCTCCGGGGCGGACTCCTCCGCCTCCGGCTCTTTCAGATCCTGGGGCAGCAGCTCCATGAGCTGCTCCTTGGTGGGGGCCTCCAGCTGGGCCACCCGGTTGGACTGGCGGGCCACCGCCTTTTCAAACAGGTTGCGCACGTCCCGGGCGTTGCCGAAGTTCTCGTCCCGGGTTTCGTACAGCACCCGGAAGTCCTGTCCGGCCCACTCCTCCGCCTCCTGGGAGAGGGTGTAGCCGTTCTTTTTGCACATGGAGCGGAAGATCTCCAGCAGCTGCCCGGCGTTGTAGTCCTCAAAGTAGAAATACTTGTTGAACCGGGACTCCAGGCCGGGATTGGAGTGGATGAACTTCTCCATCAGGTTGGTGTACCCGGCCACAATGACGATCAGGTCATCCCGGTGGTCCTCCATGTTTTTCAGCAGTACCTCAATGGCCTCGTGACCGAAGTCGTTGCCGTTTTCCTGGTTCACCAGGGCGTAGGCCTCGTCGATGAACAGCACGCCGCCGATGGCCTTTTGGACCACCTCCTGGGTCTTGATGGCGGTCTGTCCCACGAAGCCGGCCACCAGGCCGGAGCGGTCCACCTCCACCAGCTGGCCCTTGGACAGCACCCCGATGGCGTGGTAAATTTTGGCCAGCAGCCGGGCCACGGTGGTCTTGCCGGTGCCCGGATTGCCCAAGAACACCAGATGGAGGGACATGGGAGGGACGGGGAGCTCCGCCTCCTGGCGCAGCTTCCGGACCTTCACCAGGTTGATGAGGCTCTTGACGTCCTTTTTCACCTGGTCCAGGCCGCACAGGCCGTCCAGCTCCGCCAGTACCTCCTCCAGCTTGGGAGGTTCGGGGGCGGCTTCCGCCTCTTTTTTCTCCTCCTTAGCCGCGGCCTGTTCCTTCTGCCGGGCGGGGACCTGGGGCGTGTCGGGCCGGCGGGAGATAAACTCGTCTGCCTTCAGGGCGGGACGGTCGGCCTTCAGCCCGTCCCGGTCACAGAGGGCCAGGAGGGCGTCGTTGCAGGCGTTGACAAAGCCGGCCTCGCTCTCGCTGACCACGTCGTCCACGGCGGCAAAGAGCAGCAGGATCAGGGTCAGCTGGTCAGCGAACCGCCGGGCCAGGGTGGTGCTCTTCCGGCGGTCGTACTGCCGCAGGTCCTCAAAAAAGGCGGGGGGCTGGAACAGGTCGAAGCCCGCCACCCCCGTGGCTACCTCCCAGTACAGGGCGGAGGGCACCGGGTTGCCCGGGGAGTAAATGGCGTTGTAGAACTCCACGTGGCGGGGGGTGATGGAGCTGGCGTTGTCCGCCTGCCACACCCCCAGGGCATACTGGCGCATGTAGCCGTCCACCTGGCGGCTGAAGCTCATGCGCAGACCGGGGTCCGGGATCAGCTTGCGGAAGGCGGTCACGGCCTCGCTGTACTGTTTGTGGACCTCTGTGGCGGTCATGGTGCCTCTCATGGCGGTCACCCTCCTGAGATGAATTCTAACTTTATATTATAGAGGAAAGGGGAAACTTGGTCAAGGGCGGAAGAAATTCCGCCCACGGGAGGCGGGGCCGCAGGGGCCGGCGGCCAAAATGCGGGGATAAAGGACAGAAGTAGACATAATAATGTGAACATTTTGTTATTTCGACGTTTCACCGTTGACGGGGCGGGTTTTTCCTTGTACAATAGATTTAAACCCGCTTTGGGCGGGAAAAAGGTTAAGCGGAGGAATGAACATGGCAGAACGGCAAAGTCCCTCCCGGCGCGCCCCGGAAAAACGGGCCGCGGCCAGCAAGCAGCCGGCCTCCCGGCGCGCCGCCCCTGAAAAACAAACTCCTCCCCGCCGCAGCGATGTGATCCGCTGTGAGAACTGCGGCGAGGATTATTCCATTACTTACAAGCGCTGCCCCTTCTGCGACGAGCGCCCCGGCCGCACCGGCATCGGCGGCCGCCGGATGGGCGACGGGCGGACGGGCCGGGGAACGGTCCATCCTGTCCAGGTGATCGGCCTGGTGGTGTCCATGGTGGTCATCATCGCGGCGCTGTTCATCGTCTTCAAGTATGTGGGTCCCCTGATCTTTGGGGACAAGTCCCCCGCCTCCTCCTCGGTGAGCAGCAGCCAGAGCGGCAGCCAGTCCGCTGCAGGGTCCTCCTCCAGCCAGCCGGGAAGTGACGTCAGTTCCGGCGGCGACATCTCCGAGCCGGCGCCCCAGGTGATTGTGACCGCGCTGACCCTGAACAAGTCGGATATTACCCTGACGGCCAACGAAGTATTCTCCTTCCTGGCCACCGTCAGTCCGGCTGAAGCCACGGTCACCTGGAGCAGCAGCGATGAGTCCATCCTGAAGGTGGACCAGGACGGCACCGCCACCAATGTGAACACCACCGGCAGCAAGGTGAAGGTCACCGTCACCGCCGCCGCCGGGGACAAGACCGCCCAGTGCACCGTCTACTGCAACAGCGCCGGAGGCTCCGGCAGCGGCACGACCGCACCCTCCGGCGGCGGGACCTCCACCGCGTCCGGCGGCGGCACCGTGGCGCCCAATACCCCGGGCACCGTCATCAACGCGGGCAGCGGCCTGAATATCCGTTCCGGCCCGGGCTCCAGCTATGAGAAGATCGCCAGCGCCGCCAACGGCTCCAAGATCGTCATTCTGGAGGATACGGGCAGCGGCTGGTACAAGATCGACTACGGCAACGGGAAGATCGGCTATGTGTCCAGCGACTACGTCTCCGTGGGCAACTAAAAAACAAGACAAGAAAGGGCGTCCCCATCGGGGACGCCCTTTTATTTGAAACAGATTGTGTAACATATTGTCATTCCGAGCAAAACGGCCACCCGGTGGGTGGCCATTTTGTGTGGGGATCCGTTGTTCTTTTGGAGGGCGGATTGCGGCAAAAATGCAGATTTTGCAACAGGCCCTTTGCGTTTTCAAACATGTCAGTTACTTCGCATGACCTGTCCCGCTACGCAAGGGAAATGCGTCAGCATTTCCGAAAGTTCTTTGGCCCTCAGGCTGTCGAAAAAGCCTTTTCGACAGCCTGAGCAAATTTGAAAACATTAAAAAATGTTTCCAAATTTGTATTGATTGAAAAGAAAGGGAACCCTGACGGTTCATCTCTGCGCCAAGTGCCGCCGCTGCGCGGCGGTTGCGCTCCGAAACGCGCCTGCGGGCGCAGCCTTTCAAACTATCCTTCCCTCCGAACCCTTGAAGAATCAGGGTTCATCGACAAGATGGATCCTTTCTTTCAGGAAAGGACAGCGCCCTTGTCGGCGGAGGAGACCAGCTTGGCGTAGCGGGCCAGGTAGCCGGTCTTGATCTTGGGCTCGGGGCAGACCCAGGCGGCCTTCCGGGCGGCCAGGGTGGCCTCGTCCACCTTCAGGGTGATGGTGTGGGCGGGGATGTCGATGGCGATGAGGTCGCCCTCCTCCACCAGACCGATGGTGCCGCCGCTGGCGGCCTCGGGGGACACATGGCCGATGGAGGCGCCCCGAGTGGCGCCGGAGAAACGGCCGTCGGTGATCAGGGCCACGTCCCTGTCCAGTCCCATGCCCGCGATGGCGGAGGTGGGGTTGAGCATCTCGCGCATGCCGGGGCCGCCCTTGGGACCCTCGTACCGAATGACCACCACGTCGCCGGCCACGATCTTGCCGGCGTAGATGGCCTCAATGGCCTCCTCCTCCGAGTTGAACACCCGGGCGGGCCCCTCATGGACCATCATCTCGGGGGCCACGGCGGACTGCTTGACCACGCAGCCGTCGGGGGCCAGATTGCCCTTCAGGACCGCGATGCCGCCGGTCTTGGTGTAGGGGTTGTCGATGGGCCGGATGATCTCGGGGTTGCGGTTGACCACGCCCGCCAGATTCTCCGCCACCGTCTTGCCGGTGCAGGTCATCAGGCTGGTGTCCAGCAGGCCAGCCTTGGCCAGCTCGGCCATGACGGCGTAGACGCCGCCCGCCCGGTCCAGGTCCTCCATGTAGGTCTCTCCGGCGGGGGCCAGGTGGCACAGGTTGGGGGTCTTCTCGGAAATCTCGTTGGCCATATCGAAGCTCAGTTCAATGCCGCACTCGTGGGCGATGGCGGGCAGGTGGAGCATGGTGTTGGTGGAGCAGCCCAGGGCCATGTCGATGGTCTCGGCGTTGTGGAAGGCGGCGGCGGTCATGATGTCCCGGGGGCGGATGTTCTTCTCCACCAGCTCCATGACCTTCATGCCCGCGTGCTTGGCCAGACGGAGCCGGGCGGAGTAGACGGCGGGGATGGTGCCGTTGCCCGCCAGAGCCATGCCGATGGCCTCGGTGAGGCAGTTCATGGAGTTGGCGGTGTACATGCCGGAGCAGGAGCCGCAGGTGGGGCAGGCGTTGTTCTCGTACTCCTCCACGCCGGCCTGGTCCAGCTTGTCGGCGTAGTAGGCGCCCACCGCCTCAAACATGTGGCTCAGGCAGGTGCGGCGGCCGTTGTTCAGGGTGCCTGCCAGCATGGGGCCGCCGGAGACGAAGATGGTGGGGATGTTGACCCGGGCGGCCGCCATGAGCAGGCCGGGGACGTTCTTGTCGCAGTTGGGGATCATGACCAGGCCGTCAAACTGGTGGGCCATGGCCATGGCCTCGGTGGAGTCGGCGATCAGGTCCCGGGTGACCAGGGAGTATTTCATGCCCACGTGGCCCATGGCGATGCCGTCGCAGACGGCGATGGCGGGAAACTCCACAGGGGTGCCGCCGGCGGCGCGGATGCCCGCCTTGACGGCCTCGGCGATCTTGTCCAGGTTCATGTGGCCGGGGACGATCTCATTGTAGGAGCAGACCACACCGATGAGGGGGCGCTCCAACTCCTCCTTGGTGTAGCCCAGGGCGTACAGCAGGGAGCGGTTGGGAGCGGCGGGGATGCCTTTTTTCACAACGTCGGAACGCATAGTTCTTTCCTCCTGAAAAATTTCACATAAGTTGTTAGACAACTCTTGATTTGTATGACTACATAGTATAGGATAGAGGAAAGAAAGTCAAGAGGAATTCCGGGAAAATATGGGCCATAATCCCCGGGGCAGGGTCCGATGCCCTCATCGGGCCGCGTTTCCCCAACAAGAAGCAAACCATAAAGGAGAACACCCATGGAAAAGAAAAACCTGTCCCGTCAGACGGCGGAGAAGCTGTATGAGCAGATCGTGGTGGAAAAACGTCTGACCCCGGGGGACAAGCTGCCCAACGAGGTGGACCTGTCCCGGGAGCTGGGGGTGAGCCGCACCACCCTGCGGGAGGCCCTCCGGGACCTGACGGTCCAGGGGGTGCTGGAGGTGCGCCGGGGACGGGGTACCTTTGTTTCGGAGCGGGCGGGCCAGGTGGAGGACTTCGGTTTCTCCGCCCTGGACCGGGTGCGGGGGCAGCTCCGAGACCTGTTTGAGCTGCGGTCCATCTTCGAGCCCCAGGCCGCCCGGCTGGCCTGCCGCCGGGGCAGCGACGGGGAGATCGCCGACATTCTGGAGAAGGGGGCGGCGGTGGAGCGCTGCATCCGGGAGGGCCGGGACCGCACCGCCGCCGACCGGGAGTTTCACGCCGCCATCGTCCGGTGCACCCACAACGAGTTCATGATGCGGCTGCTGCCCCTCATCAGCCAGGCGGTGGAGACGGCAATCGTCTCCGGGGAGGGCCAGGAGGCCCTGGCCCAGAGCACCCTCCGGGACCACGCCCTGCTGCTGGAGTTTTTCCTCAAGCGGGACGAGGCCGGGGCGGAGCACGCCATGGCCATCCACATGCGCCACGCTATGGACGAGATGGGGCTGGAAGGCTGAATGTAAATATAGGAGCAGCCGGGAGGGGTGACCCTCCCGGCTGTTTCTGATCTGTCATTCCATGGGACGATACTTTGCGTACAGCGCATAAAACGGTTCCAGCGAGCCTCTGCAGGTACTGGGAAACAGGTTTCCTCCCTTTGCACCATGGACCCAATAGCATACTTCCATGTCCGACAGCTCCTGCCTTCCGTTTGAAGCAAGGCGAAATGGGAACTGTTCTCCGTCCGAGAGATAAATGTCGATCTCATACAAAAGGCTTCCGCCTGTAAAGATCCCATGCTTAACTATGTCTTTTATCTCGTTCCCTGTGTGCTGAAATCGGTTCACGGAGTCGATGAGCATTTGAATATCGTCTTTGTCCGTTACAACGGCACGATACAAATCGACGTGGACGTCGGTGCAGGAGAGTTCGACGCGGTCTACCTCATCCGCAGAGAAGCTTATCACGTTGATGTCACCGCGGAACCAGCCGAATATCCATGCGCACAGAACCAGAATAACCGCCAGAACAGCGCCGCCGATCATCCTCCATTTCTGCTTCTTTGAAAAATGCTTCATGGTTCAGACTCCTTTCGCGCTGTGGTGGTGTGGGAGTAACATCCTGTTTTCTGTCATTATACTATTTATTTCAGTTGTTTTGTAGCTTGATCCGGATTGTTTCCCAATAAAACGGCCCGCCCCGAAGGGGCAGGCCGTTTTATGATGTGATTTGGATTTGTTCTTTAGTTGGAGGCGGTGTCCAGATCCTTGTCGCCGCCCCAGATCATGTTCTTGCGCAGCTCCTCACCCACGATCTCCATCTGGTGCTTGGCCAGGTTGGCCCGCTTGGAGTTGAAGAAGGTGCGGCCGTTCTTGTTCTCGGCGATCCACTTGCCGGCGAAGGTGCCGTCCTG